>CERP01048487.1_pt1 | contig 13470 bp, 14 predicted proteins | sample 530801 | NCBI WGS metagenome assembly CERP01 (sample SAMEA2620991, study PRJEB7988) | marine metagenome | biome: marine biome (ENVO:00000447); feature: surface water layer (ENVO:00002042); material: "saline water (ENVO:00002010), including plankton (ENVO:xxxxxxxx)" | depth 5 m | reverse complement strand
CACTTTGAACAGGTTAAAGATTTAGCAATTAAAGCAGGGCTAAATCTCCAACTAAACCAAACACATTGCAAACATAACGGTAAGTTTGACCCAAAGGTTGTGGGCACGTACAACAGCAAACTGCGCACAGTCTGCATTGTTAATCACACAATTATAGGAGCGAAGCTATGGTATTCCACTTTCTACCATGAGCTTTTTCACTTCGTACAAGATTCTCTTGATGGTCGCATCGGAGATAATAACCTCTTGTCGTTCTTTACAGCATGCGAAGGAGTTAGAACCTCCCGACAGTGCAAAGATCTCTACCTTGATATCTATACAGCAGCTTCAGCGTCTGCAAGATCCCACGCTGCTACATACTCTGCAAAACAGAAAGACAAACATTTAATGTGGCTTGAAAGGGAAGCTGTGCTGTTTTCCGATCAACCTGAGATGTACCCACTACTCTTAAAAATGCTTATCAAGAAACAATCATGATGTCTCAAAATATCCAAATCAACTTGGACTCTTTGCTCCTTATGCAAAGGCTTGACAGAAGTGCCACCATCAATCAACTCAAGTACTTGCTTTTCTTAGCTAATACCGAAGGAGCTTTAGTTCCAGTCAAAGTGATCGTTGATTATTTTGGATTCGAGAGGCACACACATGACAAGGTGCTAAATCGACTCGTAAACATCGACTTAATCAAGGTTGAAGTTGAAGCAACAAGCGCTAAGGCTCAGCGACGAAAGGTTAGGTTGACAACAGCAGGTATTGAGTTCTGTAGACAGATGTCCTGTTAGTTCTGTGGTTTGAACAGTGCCCACGCAGCTATATTGACACTGAGTTTTGTTTAAGAACCCCGTGTCTGTCCTGCCTGATTATCAGATTGAACTGCTGGCCAGAGCAGGTTTAGTCGCTCCATTCGATGTCGAACTACTCAACCCAGCTTCACTCGATGTCCGCTTAGGTGACGAAATCATGGTCGAGCAGTCCGATGTGGATCAGCTTGAAAAGATTTCGATCAAGGACTTCACTCGCGAAGATCCATTCAAGTTGTACCCAGGTGAGTTCATACTTGCTCACACGGTGGAGACGTTCCATGTTCCTGGCAACATCACCGGACAGTTCGCACTGAAGTCATCACTCGCACGTGCTGGTTTTGAGCACCTGATGGCAGGATACATCGATCCAGGTTTCTGGGATTCTGTCCTTACCTTGGAACTAAAGAATGCCAGACAGCACTCGCCAATCCCATTGTGGCCAGGAATGCGCATCGGCCAGGTGATCTGGAACCGGATGCAGTCGGCTCCGATGAAAACTTATCGGGAAACAGGTCGATATAATCACGACCGTTCAGTCTCTGGCACTAAAGGATGGTTGTAGTGCTCACATACTGATACGGAAAACCAATAGGGAGTATCCCTAACTCCTTTCAACGCGAGATTTCTTGACAGAGTGGCGCAAGTTCAGGCTGCTTACAAGTTACAGCAGTTTATTGTCTGCTTGAACTTTGTATATAATCTGCACTGCACGACATTTTGTCAAGAAATTCTTTGTTATAGAAAGTTTATAGATTACCCCTTTGGACTTCCGAAAGGACTGTGGCTCATGCTGAACTGAATGAGTCAAGACTTTTATAGTAGCCAACCCTTGACGCCCTGCTCTCTTGGCTCTAGGATTTGTACAAGCCTCACATGAGGCACACATCACACCGAAACTGAAATGACTACGCACATCCAAATCAAACGCAGAGGACAGGCAACAGCTGATTCATTCTGTGAGCTACAACAAATACTCGATGCTGCTGCACCTTTCGCGGACGCTTTAGACGAAGCCAAGCAATCCTTGGTCGAGGTTCTAAACGACCCATCTGTTCTTCAAGGTGATGTCATTCTTGATGACTACAAAGGTAATGACTCTGCTTTTAAGTTCCCAGAGCAAGGGCTGAACATTGTCATCCAACCTCGTTATGCATTAGTTCTGAATCCTAATGAACCTGAGCCTCGCGCACTTGTTTTGGCCAAAGAACGCATCGCTAAGTACGAGACTGCACTTAAAAAAGCAAAGCTCGACTTAAAGAACGAAGAAGAAAAGCTTGTGGTCACAGGCAAAGCCACGCGGTGCGTCAAGTCGTTTGGCTTGGCTCTTCGCAAAATTGCAACACTCATCACACCCCTGGAGATTGACTAATGTCTAACGATGTATTCCTTCTGAGCGTCACAGTTGCTAGCAACGTTCGCCAGACAATTCAATTCAAGATGAAAGACTTACAGCTGCCTTCGCAGACTGTGGAGACGCTGGAAGAGCACGGTGCGGTCAGCATTAGACCAAACCTTTCGAACATGCTCAAAGAGAGTCTGAACGAACTTCGGATCGAACAAAGCAAGATCTACGCAGAGCACTGCATCAGCCACGCGGAAACTCACTTCTTAATGGCTCACCATTTTGAAGACGCCATGGCGAAGATTAGGAGAATGCGGATCTCTCTCCTGCATATGAACCAATCACTCAAAGGTGAGTGGTACACAGAAATGAGGCGATGGGAAAAGATGGTTAATAAAACCATCGAACCATTGTTCGCAGACCCTGTGTCTCAGGAGTTAGTTAAGGCTGCATACATGAATGTCTTCCCTGAAAAAGAAGCTTTCGCTAACGCCATCGAAATTCAAGTTGTTGGACCGCACCCTGTCTCACTTGATGTAGCAGCAACGCCTGGAGACACACTGTCTGAAAAGATGGCATATGAGGCAGCATGCAACACACAGGCTGTGTATACAGCAGCTCAGAAGTCAGCGAAAGACAAAGCTTGTAAACGCTTTGCACTCTTCCTTGACGACCTGGACGTTAGGAACAGCACCAACGTGGGTGATCGGCAGACGGGTGGAAACTCTGATCGCCGTGGTTCCTGGGAGGTAGCTGCTGAGGAGTTAAACGTGATCGCAGACCATGTCCCAGGCTTAGAAACAATCAAGTTGATTACCGGTACCATCCTGACTCAAGGAAGAAGGATGAAGAACACAAAGCTCAGTGCCCACGAGCGAAGTGAAGCTTTCACCAGCTTTACTAATCAGCGTCAGTTACTGAGAGCAGAGCTGAAGGAATTGGTCGATGGTGCTGAGTCAACTGAGGGGATGCAGGCTTTGCAGACTTCACTCTCTGCTACGGGTGAGTATCAAACAATCATGAGCGACATGAAGGTTTGTGAAACAGAGGAACAGCTAGAAACGACCCTGCTCAAGGCTGAGACTTTCACGCTCTGCTCTAATCAGCGGGTTAAGTCAATTAAGCAAGCAGCGCAGAGGCAACGTGAGTTCATTGCAGCAAAGCATGTTAATGTTGACGATGAGCTTAGTGCTATTGAGAGTCTACAAGCTGAAGAAAAAGAAGACTGTGACTTCTAACAAATACTTTTGGCTAAGAGCAGCCAAAACGATAGACGGTCCATACCGTCGCCCACGCCTCTCCTTTTTGACACGATTACTAAACCTTTTCAAATGAACAACACACTTTTCAAAAACTTCCAGGACTTTCGAGCCCAACTCAACAACAGGTTCCTTGAGCGCGAAACAGTTATTGATGGTCTCTTGGCATCCCTGATCACCAAGCAAAACGCTTTCCTCTTTGGCGTTCCTGGTACTGGTAAGTCAGAACTCGTCAGAGCGATCAGCAACGGCTTCAAAGGCACAGAGTACTTTGGTTATCTATTGAGCCCAACTACTGATCCATCAGAGTTGTTTGGCCCTGTGGCTGTCAGCAAACTCTTGAAGGACGAGTACACAAGAGACACTGAGGGTTACCTGCCTTCAGCAAACATAGCTTTCCTTGACGAACTCTTCCGAGGATCGTCTGCTGTACTGAATAGTCTGCTTACCATCCTCAACGAAAGGACTTTTAACAACGGCAAAGAGGTTGTTCAGACTCCTATCAACAGCATCGTTGCAGCTACTAACTCGTTTCCAACTGAGGAGAGCCTGCAAGCTTTCTTAGATCGCTTTCTCTTCAGACCAACAGTCAACCTTCTGCAAAAACCAGTCAGCAAAAGGAAGCTCGATATGTGGTCGCTCGGTATTGAGCCACGCCCTGAGGTTGTCTCCAAACTGACTCAGAGCGATTTAGTTGAGCTACAAAAGCAAGCTTCTGAGATTAAACCTACGCCTAAGTTTGCTGGTTTGTTTGGCGATGTTATGGAGAGATTAGAAGTCAGCGGAATCTACATCTCTGATCGTCGTCGAGTACAAATCATTCAGTTCTTGCGTGGTTATTCAGTTGTAAAAGGTGAGACCATGCTTCACCCTCACATTCTTTTAGAGACTCTGCCTCACATCCTGTATCAATCAGAAGATGACAAAGAGATCATTCGCGAACAGTTAGATGCATCAATTGTCACTGGAAGCCGCTTTGTAAAAGAGAACCAGAATGCTGCGAACAGCATTATGCATGATTACTACCAGTGGGATGCAAAGGCAAGAGTAATTACTGACACGAAGACTCACATGGATGTGGCAAAGAACATCAGCAAGTGTCTCTCCGACATGAACACCATCCAGAAACGTCTTAACGAAGCAATGGATGACGAGGAACTAAAAGTAACTGAAGAGGTTCGTTTAAAGATGATGAAGCAACACAGCCAGAACGAGAGCGACATCAAATCAATCACTAAATCCCTGTCCCGATTCACAACTAACTGAAATGACTGACTTTAAATCTGAGTTCATTCGACTAAGTGACAACGAGCCAATGGTGCTCAAAGTCTCTGCCCTGACAGACTTTCTCTGGTCTGACTACGTACGAGATGCAGCTCCTCGGGTTAAGTACCTGACTTCCCATTACGACATTCGGAAGCTCAGTCGGTTTGGAAAAGAATTGTTCGAAGCCTTGTACCAAGGAGAGAACTTGAATCCAGTTATCTCTCTGCAAGACGCTGAGGACTACTTCCGCGCCAACCAAGATGGCGAAGCACAGGAAGCTCCTGCTAATTACAAACCTGAGAACGCATTCTGGATCGGTCTCTTACAGGACGTAATGAACTCCCCTGGTTGGGCAACCATTTCACCAGTTTGCTACGGCAACCAGTTCAACTCAGGCAACAATTCAATCAGCATTTTGAACAAACTGTCTGAGGTACTCGATCAAGCAATCAATAATCGTCAACTAGATCCCACAGGTCTTGGTGAAGCAGTTGACGAGCTAAACCAACTGCGTCAACAGTTCGTCGAGGCGAAGAAAGCTGGCGACTTCCAGAAAGCGAAGGAAGTTCGCGAGATGGGTAAAGAGCTTGGTAAGCAGATCGAGCAATACCAACAGGAGATGCGAGATAAGCTGCGTCCCGAGATTCAAGACGCCGTTGATAAAGCAGCTCAAGAAGCACAGGAAATCAGCAAAGCAATCAGCCAATTGGGTGGAGATCAAGAGGGTTCTCACAAACGGAAATCCCTTGAAGAAAAGCAGCAGCTAGCTACTCGCCTACGCGAGAACAAAAAACTCATAGCTCTGGCCAATCGTCTTGGTGCCCTGCGTCGTGCATGGAACCAGCGCAAGAGAGCAAGAAGAGGCAAGGCTGCTTACTCAGATATTGTCGGTGTCAAGTTCGCTGACTCAGTAGCTCAAGCATTCCCCACTGAACTCGCATTGGCTGCCACGCCTGAAGGAAAGGCTCTGTTCGCACTCAAGTACAGCCAAAAAACCATTCTCTGCAAGGACTACGAAGCCAACGTCAAGAACCTGGACAAAGGACCAATCATGATTTTTGTAGATGTCTCTGGGTCCATGAACGGAGAGTCTGAGCTATGGAGTAAAGCCATGGCTCTTGTAGTTGCTGAGGAAGCAATCAAACAAAAACGATCAGTTCACATTGCTCTCTTCGAGACCAAGATTATCAACTCCTTCTCGTTCGAACCAAGCAATGCCAACAAAGACGAGCTGCTGGACTTTTGCCTTTCATGGCAATGCAACGGAGGAACCTCGTTCCCCGCAGTCTTGAACTACGCAATGCAGAACCTGACTACAGATTCACGCGCAGATATCCTGCTCATCACGGATGGTCAGGACAATGTGAGCGACGAGCTGAGCAGAGACTTTCGTGAGTGGTCGGATCACACAGGTGTTGAAACCAATTGTTTCTGTATTGGCGACATGTCTACGACCTTATTATCTTTTGCAGATGACGTACAGGAAATCGACGTTCACAACGATGCCTCGTCCTCTGACCTATTCCAAAACGTTCTTCTATAGATGACAGCACCTACTGCCGTAGCACTTCGAGAAGTGCTGACTATCGCCGCAAAGTACAAAAGCCTAAAAGAAGTACCAATGACTTTATTGGAATGGATCTCAGATATCGTGATCGCAGAGTTGTTCGATCCTGAGAGCTTCCCTAGTCATGCTGTATTCGAAGCCAAGGATGCAAAACTTTCGTATATACCTCAACTCCACACCTTCAATGTGCTTATTTATAACACCAATAAAGACAACGCTAAAGAAGTAACACTTCCTCTCAGCGTGGCACTGGAGCAAACCATTGGGTGTGTGGATGTGTTGGAAGTAAAGAAAAATCTTAAGTTAATGAAGTCGGACTGCACCATTATTGCGCAAGAGATGCAGACCATGATAAACGATACGCTATGTCTATATACAAACACTAGCAAAATTTTTGATTGTTAGTGACCACTACTTGCAGCAATCAATTGATGGCACTATAAATGGAGCCAGCAAGATCTTTTTGCATGAACATTAGCTACTGCCTCGGTGATCTCGAACTTGATAAGGGGGAAGTGAAGACTCTTCTGAGCCACAGTCCTGACGACATTACGGTGACAATTGACCTCAAGCGCCATATCAAGGCTGTCGACTCTAAGAAGTTGTTTGCTCAGGCAATTGCCGACAAGGACACTCGTCTAGCCACGCTTGCAGCAAAGCTCGCAATGGAAGGAGGTCGTAAGTTCAATCCAACAACCAAACGCACCTATAGAAAGACAGGTGAGAAATCTGTAATCCCTTCTCAGGTCATCGAGCAAGATCCGTTCGACTCCATGGAGGAAATCCTTTCCAAAAAGTGCCTAAAAAATGTAGGGGCAGCAATGATTCTGTCTTCTCTTGAGAGCGGTAATCGCAGCTCACTAAGAGAGATCGGCGAAGACATTGTTACTCACCTTGAGAAGTTTGGACAGAACTCTCCGAAGGACTCGCCACGCCTGTTCAAAGGATTCGAAAACAGTAAGCATGGCTTTCGCGCTTTGCTTAGTAAAAAGGAGGGAGTAAAACCCTTCCATCAGTCTCCTACGTACACCGCGTTGCGTGATGGATTGAAGTATCTGGCTTCGGTCGGCTTGGTCGACATCAAGTCGGAGAAAACATACGGTGCTGTAGATCAAAAAAAGAAAGAAACTGGGCACCTTCAACGCAGTGTGTTCACTGTGTCTCTAACCAAAGGCGCAGTCAAACTGATGAGAAACTGGAGTGATTGTGAAGATTACATCTCTGCTTTCTGGAAAGTCGTAGCCTGATTCTGGAGATGCGTAGAGCTGCCCTTGAGAGGGGGTGGCTCTTTTTTTATGGAAAGAAACGATTGAACTTCACGGATAGTTCGCTATGCTCAACGTGTTACTACTCCAGCTCTGATAAACATCAAATGGATCACACTGTTTTATACGTCGTCACTGACGATGCAGCTCTTACAGCACTCACAAAACTAGAGAACTTTCCGAAGATCTGCCTCGACCTAGAAACGACTGGGCTGGATTGCATGATCGCTCGACCACGCCTCCTTCAGATGTGCGACTCGTCTCCGAAGGCAGAGACTCGTGTTGTTTATGTCTTTGACTTCTTCAAATTATCTGAGGAAACAACCGAGAAGCTTTTGGATTACATCAAGACTCGCGAGATGATGATTGGTCATAACCTCTTCTTCGATCTCAAGTTTCTTCTCCACATGGGACTTGATTACAAGGGAAAAGTTTTTGACACCATGATCGCTGAGCGATGCCTCCGTAGTGGCTTTAAAGAGCAAAAGTTCTCTCCGAAGATCCAGAGGGCTTACTACGCAGACATATCAAACAGTCTTAAGGCTGTGGCAGAGAGGAGACTTGAGTTAGAGATCGACAAGAGCCAACAGGTCAGCGACTGGTCGAAAGACGAACTCGACGAAGAGCAGGTTGTGTATGCAGCTGGTGACGTAGCAATCCTCCCGAAAATTGCATCACTTCAGTTGGCAGAAATCACAGAGGAGAACCTTCTGCCAGTCTTTGGTCTCGAAAGCAAGATCGTAAGCACTGTCGCTAAGATGTCATACACAGGATTCAATGTAGATATCACTAAGCTGAAAGCCCTAGAAGCTAAGGTAAAGCAGGAGCTTGAAGAACTTACTACACTATTTTGTGAGGATCTAGATTCCCGTCTTGACGATGAACACAAACTCGAGAGAGACCTTTCTGGAAATATTTCAGTCAGCAAGAATCCGCGAAAAGGTTTCAACCCCGGATCAGGCGCACAGGTTATCAAGTGCTTTGATCTTGTCGGAATTGAAACACCAAGAAGCATTACATCTGGAAAGCCGACTCTGTCTCAGATAGAACTTGCTGAGTTTAATAGTAAAGATGAAACACTCCTCCTCTACAGAAAAAGAACCAAGATTGAAACGAAACTTGGTCACGTTCAAAAGCTTCTTGACAACATTCATCCTGTCTCTGGACGTATTCATTCTGGTTATCGCCAGCTCGGGTCTAACAGTGGTCGTTTTACTAGCTCAGGATGTAAACGGGTTGCTGCGTCAAAACAAAAGACTGAGTTCGCCATCAATGCCCAGCAAGTCCCTAGGGAAAAAGCTTTCCGAGAAACATTTATTGCCACGCCTGGATACAAACTGATTGTTTGCGACTTCAGTCAGATCGAACTGAGGTTAGGCGCAGAGTTGATTCCAATTCCTCAAATGATGAGAGCTTTTCTTGACGGGAAGGATCTACACACAGTGACTGCAAGTTTGATCTACCAATGCAGCTTTGATCAAGTAACCAAGGAGCAGAGGCAATCCGGCAAGACCATGAATTTTGCCCTGCTTTACGGAATGGGTTATAAAAAATACAGAACCTACAGCGCACAGAGTGGTACTGTTTTGTCCTACTCAGAAGCCAAGCTTGAGCACGCCGCCTTCCACAGGGCATATCCAGCGTTGAAGAGCTGGCACAAGTCCATGGCTGACTTGGTGTCCGATGGCTGGACTTACTCGCGCACAGCTACCGGAAGACGAAGACTACTGAGTTACGACGACGCATCCATGATGGTTGCCTGCAACAACATCATTCAAGGAGCTGGGGCAGACATCCTAAAAATTAGTCTTTCCTATCTCGTCGAACACCTAGATACAGACGACTGTCGACTGATCGCTTGTGTTCATGATGAAATAGTTATCGAAGCTAAGGAAGAGAAGGTTGAGCAATACAAAGCAATCCTGGAAGACTGTATGCTTAGAGGAGGACAGAAAATTTTGAAAGAAGTTCCTGTGCTTGCTGAAGCTGCGTCTGGAGACAACTGGGCAGAAGCAAAGTAAGTCTGGTAACCTCATGGCAATATAACGTTACAGGCCAGTGGAAATCACCAATATCCCCTTCGAGAAAGAAATTTTTACCGCTAAGACGGACCAAGGATTTGTAGGTTGTTGCCGGATCGATCAAGGGATTGTCTTCACCGCCGAATCGTTCCCAAAAGCACTGGCCGCTGCTAACGCTGCGCGGAGGCTTAAAAAAGAACTAGGTGCTAGCAGTAAACAAGCAGTAGTTGACTCACCGTTAGTCAAGAAACAATCCACGGTGTCTAAAAAACTTGCAGTAACTGTTACCTCTTCTAAATACAAAGAAAAGAAAGTAACTAAAAAAGCTAAAAATACTTATGTTGGTACCTTATATACCAGCGACGAAGTAGAAAAAATGCCACTGCTTCGATTTCAAGAGGTGTGGGTGATAACTCACTATGAAGACTATGTGTCAGACGCTCTTAATGGAGAGAAAAAACGTTTAGTAGCTTACTGTCAAAGAAAAGAACAAGCTAAGCCGTTTAGGAACCACGAGGATGCTAAGAGAATTATGCGTACTTTAAAAGCAACAGTCGGTCCTGGGTTTAGCCTTCAACGGTTTTTCGTCAGGACAGATTAAGACTGTTAAACTGTAAATCAAAGGCGACACTTAGAGAATGACTTCCTCCAGTGCTACTCGTGCTAAATCTCCGAGAACTCTGCAAGATCTGCTCAACGGAGAGGACGCAGAGAGTACGCAGTATGGTGATAACGTAGCCGTTGCTTCTGCTGGTAGTAGTAATCTAAGCAGTATCGCTGATCAACTAAACAGTCAAAGAGAACAAGAAAATGCCTCACGCTTAGACGGGGCTACTGATGATCAGATCCGTCAAGACATCGATCGATTTGCTGGTGATCGTTACCAAGAGGTAAAAAGTGCAACTAGTGGCTCTGCTCCTGGTATTACTAATACTTCGAACAGTCCAGCTGGTGAAGTAGCTGCTACTGAAGGATCACAGACACGATTGGGTCTTGAGACTGTAGATCCCGGTGCATTTCAGTCGGGACGAACAGGCAACGCTGTAACTTCCACCGGGACTGACGAGTATTACTCAGCTCTCTACCCACGTTATCAGCGTGAAGATACCGTTATGGGGTATGGAGCTAACTTCCCTGGCGCTCAAGTTGGTGGAAGCAATCCTTACAAAGAAACCACTACCGAATATTTAGGCACACCATTGCCTCCAGTAAACAACACACCTGCTAGTCCTGGTGGTGGATCCGGTGGCGGTGGCGGTGGAGGCGGAGGCAACATTAAACCACCTCAAAAGCCTGAGGAGCAGTTCTTAGAAAGAACTCTTCGGTCATTCATTGGTGATAATCCTGGTGAAGGAGACGCTATTGGTGCTCGCGGCATCGGTGAGTACATGGGTTATTACGGCGACAGGTACGGTGGTAGCCAAGAAATTCTCGACAAAGCAGTAGAAGAAGGTATCAAATTTGGTCCCACAGCAGCTAAGACGCTCGGTATCAACACTGATACTAAATCTGCTCAAGGTGGTGACTTCACTGAAGGTGCGATTGGTCTTGCCGCAGTCGATCGTTTGCGCGGTCGTGGTTTAAGTGACACTGCTATTAAGCAGTTTGCACAAGAACAGGGTCTGCAGTATGGAGCTGAAGCTCTGAAATCTCTTGGTGCTGACGCAAGCTTTGCTTACCAAGCACCAGCTGCGGCTCCGACTCCGACTCCAGCTGCACCTGCACCTTCACGAGCAGCTCAAGATATATCTACTGTTTATCAGAAACCTGCTTACAACAGTGGTGGTTCTGCTATTGGTGCAGCAGGACTTGAGCGAATGGCTGCCGCTAGAGGAATTAGCTTTGCTCAGGCACGTTCGCAAGCACAATCAGCTGGTATGAGGATCGGTGCAGCTGCTCAAGCTCGATAATAAGTCGTTGACTTTGACTACTCACTAGTTAGATTGACTCCTAGTTATAGATCTAATCATGACTGTCGGAGCAACTATTTTACTGCGCTCATTTATTAACGATCAAGGGAATCCAGGTATGATTGGTCTTGCAGCACTCGAACGTGCCCGTACCTGGGGGTACACAGACGAAATGATTAAGTCAATGCTCGCTGAAGAAAAGCTTGGTCTTGGCTGGAAAGCAGCAGCAAGTCTTTTCGGTATCGAAGTTGAATGAGCAGTATACGCTGATCGGATATAGAAGCAAGAAGACTAGATCGATTGGCGTTACAGCTAACGACAGCAACCACGCGCAAGCTCAAGCTCTTGACATCAGTCGCGCACTTGGGCTTGAGCGATTCACACTGGACTACAAACAAAAAAGTGTAAAAGACCCAGTTAGTAAACTTTTCTGCGACCTCGCATACAATAACTTCAGCCATTCAGTTTGTTACGAGTGGAAAGGATCTTACACAAATAACTCTCCAGTGTTGTACGCCTTTGGTGCTCGTCTGTACCTCAGGAACCTCATACTAGATTATATGGATATCAGAAAGGATAGTGTTGTCAAGACTGAATGCAATAATAAAGAATGTGTTAACCCGTATCATTTTTCATACAAGACAGACAAAGCATCGAAATTAACTGGCGGAGACAAGCGAATGCTGTTAGCTTTCCATAGCCAAGGCGCTTCTGTCTCGCAGATCGCTAAGGCGCTAAACGTACACCGATCTACCGTCTACCGAAATCTCAATGAACATCTTCATGCTGGGCCTTAGGGTCACAGACACTGCTCAAGAGCAGGAAGGACTAGTCGATCTAATCACTGAAGCCCTACCTTCAAGCGACAAAAAGATCCCCACAAAAGTCCAACTTCTAGACAAGCCTGGAACCTACGTCGCCAACCAGCTTAAAAAATTCCAGGAAGGAGATCATATTCTTGCCATCGGACCAACCAAACCGATTGCAGATGGTGAAGGTCTTAAGATGAAACCCATGATGGTTGTCACCAAAGAAAACTTTGACGACATCCTTGTCATGAACATGTTTATGGCCACGGGTGGTCTTGGTCCAAAAGCTGATGAAGTCCAGCTTGGAGACAATACTGTGACTAATCGCTCGATCGCTTGGCAGGATGACGATAAAGAAACCCAGTGGTTCAAACTCACAGCCTGGGGTGACAAAAGCAAACAACTCTCGGAGCTGCCTCCTGGCACCCCGACTGTTGCCGTAGGTAAGGTCTCTTGTTCTTCAAAGGAGGATAAGCAGTTCCTTAACTACTCAGTAGATAAGGTGCTTTATCTTCCAAGGGGTTCCAAGCCTACCCCGAAGAAAGCTGCTGATCCTGATAAAGGCAAAGTGGCTGCCTCTGCTCTCGGAACAGTTGACTTCAATTTCTAAACCAGACATTCTTCTCTACATTCTTACAACCAAATCATGCCGTACATCGCTGGAAAATTCGACGCTGACGAAATCCTTTGTCAAGTTCCGCCCCACACCCTACGAGTTGATCTTCAGGCTCGTCGTTGGAAATCCGATAACGATCCTGACTCGGCCATCGTCGATGCGAACGATAATGGGATCCCTATTGAATTTATCCTCCTGGGGTTCACTCCGTTCTTTGGGAACCTTGGGATGCGTAATCACGAGGAATTTATTCGTATTGCTTACATTGGTGTTAGTCCTACCCATCGGTTGCTTCCTAAGCGGTGTGTATCTACTAGTGTCATTAGTGGTAAATCTTCTCAGAAGAATTTTATCTCTTACTTTCACACGCTCTACAACAATCGCATTAACGTTGCGGAAGTTGTTACCTCTACTCGGTTCTTACAAAAGAGCTTTAACGAGACGGATCCAACCACGGGGGAGGACAAGGGTAAGATCAACTACAACGTAATCGAGTTTAAAGATCGGCCAGTCGAAGGCAAAGAAGAAGAGCAACTCGTTTTGGACATCGAGAAGTGGCTCGAAGGTTCTGGTGGAGAGTTGGTGGCAGCTGCACTTAAAAGTAGTATCTCC
>CERP01031703.1_pt1 | contig 13481 bp, 9 predicted proteins | sample 530801 | NCBI WGS metagenome assembly CERP01 (sample SAMEA2620991, study PRJEB7988) | marine metagenome | biome: marine biome (ENVO:00000447); feature: surface water layer (ENVO:00002042); material: "saline water (ENVO:00002010), including plankton (ENVO:xxxxxxxx)" | depth 5 m | reverse complement strand
TATACCCTTTAATCTTGTTTTATTCGTTAAAATGACTTAAAGATATAATAAAATCGCGATTTTATGTCTTTAAATCACTTAAATCAATCATTTTATTAGATTAAAGCACTTAAAAAGACATATTTTATATATAAAAGTATCATAATTATAGATTAATGAGTATTATTTAGTTATTTATTAGCCTTATTCACCTTTCTAGCCTGAGCGTTCATTCTTCGTTTTAATAGTTTCTCGGTTTTTGTATAATCTACAAATAAACTCTGAGACATGTTATCATTAAACCAATCTTGCATTTCACTTAATTTTTTCATTTTCATTTCATTAACAAATCTCTGCTGAATCTCATTATATAGATCTTGTCCGTCGCTGAATGCGTCTTCTACTTTTTTCATAGTATCGAGTTTCTTAATCGCCGCCGCTGAATACTTTTTAATAAACTCTGATATCTGTGTTTTTTGTGTTTCTGTGTCTAATGCTGATATTTCGTTCTCAGGCTCTTCTCCTTCTTTTAAAAATGTTTTAACATAGATTTCACACGCTTCGCGAATGGCTTTAAAATCTTCTTCGTCTCCTCCTTTATCGGGGTGATTCTTTAATTGTAATTTTCTACATACTTTTTTAACTTCGGCGGGAGAAGGTGTTGAGGTTGATTTCATTTCTAGGGCGTCCCATATATTTTTCCCATATTTAACCTTAAACGCTTTATTTAATTTTGCCCGCTCTGATTTCTTAAAGGGTGTCGTTTTTTCAGGTGGAGGTTTTGATTTATCACCTAATAGTAATGGAGGAGATTTCTTTGCGGGGGCTTTCTTCTTTTTCATTTTCATTCTGACCGCTTTTAATTTCTTTAATGCTTCCGCTTGTTTCTGCGCGTCCTTTAAAGTTTTAATCCTTGCCTGAGCCTTCTTCTCTGCTGTTGCTTTCTTTGCTTTCTCTTTCTCCTCCTTTGTTTTCTTAGGTGGGGGCGCGGGGACTTTAATCTGAGTCCCCGTTGTTATATCCTGTTTCCCTTTCCTAACTTTAATAATCTTTTTATTCACATGGTCTAATTTAAATCCTGCGTCTTGTATCAGTTTCACTAAGTCTGCTTTCTTAGAACCTTTCGGGACGGCTATCTTTGTTAATGTATTATGAGCCTTTATAAGTCTCCGTATTTCAGGGGCAGTCAATTCTTTCACTTTCGAACTCATTATATTTATAATTATAAGATATAAAATAATTTATAATATCTTTTTTTTATTTATCCTCGTTTAAAAAGTAAAAATAAAATAATATATATAATATAAATGATCCACAAATCCCATTCGAAAAATGAAATCGTTAAGATTATTCAAGCATGTGATATTGATATTCCAAATCCTAAGAAGTTTCGTAAAATTGATTTATCTAAGTTATTAAATGAAAAATTAAAACAAGTTGATTCAATTAAACCAAATGAAGAATTATGTATTTTTAATCTCGTTGATTTAAAGTATTACTTATCAAATGTAAATCCTAAAAAAAGATTATCTATTAAAGAGAAAAATAAAGTTATTATGATATGTAAGAAAATTAAACATTTATCTCGTAATGCATTCATGGTTGAAGTTTCTGATTATAATAATATAAATGAAGCAATTCAAGACGCGAAATATATTTGTGAATACGGGGACATTCCAAGTTGCCGAAAAGCGATAAGAGATTTTAATGAATATACATTCTTAAAAGAAAAGTTCGTACCAAAATTATCAGAGATAGTAAAACGAGAATTAGAACATAAACAAAAATTAAAGAATGTTTCAGTTTATAAATGTGTTGTTAAGAAAGGGCATTTTGTTATTTCCTTTAATTGATTAAAAAGTATCCATTTGGTTCTATTTTATATATAATAAATAACCAAACGGCGATTATCCATATTTTTTATCCTTCTTTCCTTTTTTTGATTGTTCTTGTAATATTTGAGCGAGTATATCGAAGTTAGTTAAATCCCCTCGTTTTCTTATTTTGTATATAATCGCGTTTCCGTCTTCTGTATCTGCGAGAGAGCCGTCGGGGTTTGTGATTGCAGTTGTTATCTCTGAAAACTTTGTCGGCTGGGTGATTGTATAATTAAACTGAGTATCTGAAACCTGAATGAAATCCTTATCTGCATTAATCTTGTTTATAACTGATATAACTGGGAGACTTAATCCGCTATTTTTTCCCCCGATATATTTGTTATTAGAAATAATATCTGACCGAATAGTTAGATAAGGTCTCTGAACTAGTTTCGGGAGTTTTAATCCTTCTATTTTAATTGAGTGAGTATCTTGGACGATTGGAGGAAAATATGAGACATTTGGGATTGGCGATCCTATGTGTGTCCCTTCTGCGTGTGAAAAATCTTTTATTAGAAGGGGGGTTGATATGATTGGACTATACTGAACTCCGCCGTATGGATTCATGGTGAAATCTTGGATATCTGTATTTAATACTTGGGAGTTTGTTGTTGGATTAAAAATTGATTCTATATTTCTAAAATCAACTCGGGACGAGCCTATGTTTGCCGTTGTTTTAGTTTTTGGATTAAATTGTTCGTATGTGAAACCTATTAATCCCATTAATCCATTATCCCATATTTCGGGTTGTTTATTAGAATCGGATATTTTAAAAGTATTTCCAAGATTAAGATTAACTCCCATATGAGAATCAAATATCGTATAAGGTGAAATCCGCGAATTAAAAAACGAGAAAGTCATTATATTATTTTTCTGCGCGTTAATCTCCTGAGTGTTTCCCAATTCTGAAAATTGTGTTCCATTTAAATCGGGACAATATGAAGACGCACGAGTTCTTTTATTTATTTTATAACATACATTAGACGCGTCTGCTATTATTGGGATAGTTGTAGAAGTTGCGGGGACAGACCCGTCAATAGTTCTCGTCTGTCCCGCGTCAAACTGCTGACCGATTTTCTCAGGGATATGAAGGTCAGAAAATCCAAACTTCCCTGATACTGCGTCATAAACACACGCGGGATTGTTCGCTCCTATAACGGCGCTTTTAATACTTCGAACATATTTCTGATCTGCCGTGCTTTCGGTTGTTTCAGTATCATTAAAGTTAGTTCCTATTCCCGCATGAAACTCGTTCGCATAAGAAGCGAGAGGGATTCCTGTGAATCCAAGAGATACAACATTTCCCCACGAATTAAATGAATAATCCCACCCGATTAAAGTCGTTTCTGCTGCTATTGATTGAGGAACAAATGCGGCAGAGTCTTCGGGTGCGCCTCCTCGTAATTTAAAGAAATCATTATGAATCCCCTGAGAGTGCGGGGCTTCGGGGTGAATCTCTATATAATATCTATCGTCAGTATTAAGGGCGGGAGGGTTGCTTAAAACTCTATGTTTTGTCGCGAATCCATAACATAAATTATTTATATCAGGTTCTTCTATATATTTATCTTGATTTTCAGGTTGATATTTAAAAAATATCGGGAGAGACCTGTGGTCTGCTATAAAATAGTTCTGAGGGTCAGAGTCTCCTCCTTGATAATTAGGCATAGTGTATCCGTCATTTCCTAGATAATTATAATTAACTTCGTCATAATTAAAACGATTCATATGTAAGAATCTAGCGTTATCAATTGTCGGGTGAGTTGGTGCGGGGATTGGTGTTGTTGTTCCCGAAATATCTCCCGTAAATGTTTCATTATTCCATATCTCTCCGTCAGACGCGTTATTTGTTTTCACATTTTTAAATAATTCTGGATATCTCCCTTGAACCTTAAAAAGATTTCTAAGATTATTTAGATTTTCTGCATTCCAAACCCAACTTGTAATGATAGAATCTGTATAATTCCCGATTCGTGTTGTTCCGTCTTCTAGTAATTGATCCCCTATATAATTTTTAATGTAGTTCGGTTTTCCATATTTAGATAAATCAAAACCGCTAAACTCCGTATGAGTATAATATTTGTCTCCGTCATAAAATCCAACATTCCCTCTCGGTGTATTACATTTTCTCCCCGCCTCGAATAAGTCGGGTCTCTTAACGAATATATTTTGATAATTTCTATAATATTCGAATGAGTCTTGATTAGCGGTTGCGTCTGATAAGAATGCTTCTGCTTTGGCGTTTGTAAAATCTCCGTAATTAGCCGAGTCATATGTTTTAAATGTTTTTGATTTAACTACATAAGATAAGGGCGTTGTTCCTCCATGTTGTCCCGCTTTATTAAATATTTCAGGACTATCCTTTCTTTCTTCTTGTAATTGTTGAGTCAGTTGTTCTGCAATTGATTGAGGGCTATTAAATCCTTTTTTTAATTTTAAAGTGATTAAGTCTATGTGTCGAGAATATTGTGATAAAGCGGGGGAATTAACATAATACTTCGTCCCGTCGTTAGGGTCAGGTGTGGTGTCTAATAGAGTATATTTCCGAAGGACTTTTGAGACTTCTGTATCAGTCCCATAATTACTCGTCCAATAATTAATCGCAGTTATATTTTTGATTTCTTCTGTATCAGGCTGAGGAACTCCGTGTATATCAGGGTGAGACTTCATATAATAGATAGGAGCGCTAATGTCGCCGTTGTATTGCTGAAAATAAAAATCTAATGTGAATAATGTATATTTAGAATTATCAATAAAAGGTCTGACTTCTAAAACTTTAAATCCTCCGATTCCAGGCTCTAACCCTGACGCTAAAATGGGCGATACAAACGTCTGACCCGCTACACTTGTTCCCTTACAAAATAACCCGTAGTCATTCGGATTAAAATATTTCATTTCTATCCCCCGTTTAGGATTAAACTCCCCATATGGTAGGTTAAATGATATAGGGAAACAATCAACTTGCCCCGAATTAGCGCCTCCCACATAATTATCAGCAGAACCCACCTTTTGTGAATCCATTTCATAATCAGTCGAAGTGAATATTTGTTTTAAATCGGCTATATTGGTGTATCCTCCTTCTGTTCCAACTTGATCGGGGAGAAACTTTCTCGGGAGAAATACATGCTGCTCTCCATTCATATTTTTATAATAAGAAACTTCTATATTGACTTCATTATCTTTTAATTCTATTTCTTTGTCTTGATTTGTTTTAAACCGAAAAAGAGTTGAGGATAATTGAGATTCATTAGTTTCAGAAGTCGGATTATTAAAAGAACTTATTTCAGGGGTTCTAGAATCATAATCCTGAGAATAATTAAACACACCATTAACCCCGAGAGACTTTCCCTTAAACTCGATAGAATAAGGGTTCGCGCAACCCCTTTGATTAATGAATCCCGCTTCTATTGATAGTTCGTCTCCTATATCTAGTTCAATAACTTCGCCCATTCTATTCGTCCATAAAGAATTATTAGCCGTCGTCTCATTCTGAGTTGATTGTTTTCGGTTGCATTCTAAAAGAGATATATCTGCGTAATCGCTCATTTATATTATTATTATATATAATAATATTATATTCTAAATCATTAAAAAATTGTGAAGTATCCATTTGGCGATCTATATTATAGAATAAATAACCAAACGGCGATTATTCAAATCAGATTTTTAAAATATCGGTAATTTTAAACGATTTTCTCTATTTTTTTTTTCTATGTTAAGTTATAAATAAAATGAGGTGTAGAAATAAAATACTTAAAAAGAAGAATCTATATATTATAAAAGAAGGTGTAGAAACTATAAATATAAATAAATTAAAAGAGAATCCAAATAATAATCTGAATAATAACTATATGGATACATTCAAAACATTCAAGTTAAGATATAATTCAAAACTCCCAACAGAAGAGTGGAAGAAAGACCCAACAAAAACATTCTTTATCAATCGTAATTTATGGAAAGAATATTCTATGGAAGACATGGAAAAGAATGGATTTGGACTTGGAGTTCCTACTGGAAAAATCAACGGAAACTTTGTTCTCGATTTGGACTTATATGATAAAAAAGATAAACCATATGATCCCGTTAAATGTCTATTTAGACAAACCTTTGGGTGTCCTTTGGAATATATTAAGAAACATAATCTTTTTGCAGTTCAAACCATTTCGGGCGGTATTCATATTTATTTCAAGTATGATAATCGTTTCAAACAAACAACATGCGCGGAACTCCAAATAGACATTAGGTCAGACGGGGGATATATTGTTGCTCCATTCACTAAAATAAACGGGAACTCATATAAGATTCTTCATAATGGAATAATTAAAAATTGTCCTGAGGATATGTGTGATTTTGTTCTCAATAATGTTGTTAATCGTTCTAAGAAAAAGTTTAAAACAACTAACTCGAAGGTTATTATTAAAAACCCAATAACAGGCGAAGACGAAGTAGTCAATCAACAAGATATTGATTTATCGGTTTTTAATTTTGATATATCCGATTATTTAATCAAAAATATTATTAAGGGTTTCCCTGACGATTATTTTTTTGAGGATTATCAGGGTTTCTTAATCTTCACAACCGCCATGAAACAATTAGACAAAGAGGATCTATGGAGAAAGATATATAAGTCTCGGGTTAATTCCGTCCATATGAAACCCGATTCCTCGTGGAAGATTGAGGATATGTGGTTTAATGCGAGAGATAATAATTACAACGCAATTAATCATATTCTTCTCGCTTCTAAATACAAGAATGCACGGACGGCACTTGATTATTACAAATATAAACCAGTTCCAATAAATACATTTAAACCCGATTATATTATGAATGAAGAAAAACTCGGTTATGATTCAGAGGCAGTTCCATTCTTCAAGGAACATTCTGATAGAGTTGTTATCGCTCAGTCTGATACAGGAACAGGAAAAACAACAGAAGCAAAGAGATTTTTCAGAAAGAATGAACGGAAACCATTCATTTCAATTGTTTCTCGTGTATCTCTCGGTTTAGAACAAGTACAGATCTTCAAGAACGACGGATTAGAAGTTGAGTTTCATGAAACATATACAGAAATGAATAAACAAGAACAACGAGGATTTAGTTCCAGAGAAGGTGAGAATATTGTTATCACAATTGATTCACTTCTTAAACTCAAAAACTTTGAGGATTTTAATGGATACATTATTTTTCTCGACGAATACAATTCATTAATAGAATACTTAATCACTTGTCCTCTATTAAATAAATCCCGTCAGTTAATCGTCCCTCTGTTTGAAAAAATGATTCTTCAAGCAGATAAGGTGATTGCAACCGACGCAGATATCAACGAGATTTCTCTATCTTATATGAAACAATTAACTCCATTTAAATACATTAAAAATGAATATAAACATAATAATGGAATCCCCGCAGAAGAAGTGTTTTCTTTTGAGAGTTTTGTTGATAAAGTTAATAAAGAGTCCAAATGGCTAATCCCTTGTGATTCTAAAACTCAATCTGAAATTATCGGACATATCAACGCCTCAACTGATTATGTTCTCATTACTTCTGAGGGGTGGTATCATTCAGGACGAAAAGAATATCTACAAGGAAAACAACGCAATTTGGATTTATATGATAGAATCATATTTAGTCCCGCGATTGTTTATGGATTAGATTCAACCATGAAACGCCCCGTCTTTTGTTATTTTAAAGAACACACTATTTCTCCCGTTGCTATGGTTCAACAAGCATGTCGTTGTCGTAATATCGAGAAACTTTATTTTCTCTTCACTTCAAAGAAATGCAAAGAATATCATTATCATTCACCCGAACACGCTCAACAAGAAATCGAAGAACGAGAAGAATATGGAGTTTCAAGGAACTTTGTTATAGACGAAGAAACGGGAGATAGAACACCTATCAAAAAGAATGATACTTATAATCGTCTATTATCTGAATATATTTATCGCGCAGATTGTTATAATACCAATAAGTTCGCACATTTCATTAAGATTATCCGTAATCGTGGATTCAAGGTTTCATTATCATTTCACCAAACAAAACAAACCCCGAAAGAAGCAGAAGAACAAACAAAAGAAGAAAAGATTAAGTTTTTTAATGAATGTTGTGATAAATATATTGATTATTATCTTAATGAATTACAATCAGAGAAAGACAAGAAAATAGTTGAATATATGGAAGACTGGAATGAGGAACATGAAAAACTCAAACAAAAAATAAATGATAATCCATATTATACCAAATTAGATTTAGAAGATCATTTAGAATATAGGGAAATGGATATTCAGAAGATTAATGCAGAGGAGGGAAAATATGAAGAATATTTCAGTCCTGCTATGGTTAAATTAAATGATATTCTGAAACTACCTTATAGAGAACTCGGAGAACATATTGATTTGGTTATGAACCCGTTTGAACTACAACGCCATTTCACTATCTCCAAATATTTCAGAAAAACAAATGAAGAACTGGAAAAAGATATGCTTAAAAAATCAGACTTTAATCCTAATAAAGCAAATACAATTGAAGCAAAGTTAATGTTTCTTAATAAATATCGCGAACTATTACATATGAATGAAGATATCAAAAATGTTGAGGTTAATCGTGCATTAACAAAACAACAATCAGAAACATTTATGAAAGAATATAAAATCGTGTTTGAACGATTCAGAGGTAAGAAAATCCCTGATTTCACAGAGACAAAAACTAATCAACAATATATCTCTAAGATATATAAGAATCTTTTTGGAGAGGATTGTATCGATACAAAGAAAACAACTAAAAACAAAAAATCAATTACATTATATTCGTTTAATACTGAATATCTTGATTATCATAATGAAGTCTATAAGTTCAGACAAACTAAAAATTAAATCATACTTTTTTTTATCCATTTCGAATCGCCGAATGGTTCTCTTTTTTATAGAATAAATAACCAAACGGAAACTTATTTATTTTTCTTCGCTTCTATCTTTGCAATACGAATAGAACGAACTTTCTTATTTCTATCAACAACCGATTTCAACCTTTTAGATTGATCGGGTTCTGTGTGTTTCTCAAATATTTCAGAAGCACGAATAGTTGCTTTCTTGGTGTCTTCGACAGAGAATTGTAATACTTCGCCATACTTCATGGGAGGGACAACATTTTTCAGGGGTTTAATTGAAGCGCTCATATTATTTATAATTATTATATATATTTTTTTTTATTTATTATTATTATAAATAATTATGAGTTTGGTGATAAGTTCAAATGATACTCTTGGAAACAAACAATTCGATAGATACTCAACTAATCAAGCGCCATATAGATTCACGAATCATTTGGTTTCCCCGTTGGAGATTGACGCCAATTCCGAAGTGGCGGTACATTCTTTTAAATGTAATAAAGACGGGTTAGTGAAACTAAGTCCTTCATTAAGTTGGTATCAGTTTTTTAATGTTGATCCGAGAGCAACAAGATCAGGAGAAACTCCTGCTATCAATTCAGTTGATAATTCTACGGGGTGGGAGATTAAATGTTTTCCTAAAATGGATTCAACTAAAAGAGACGAATATGTTTCTTTGTACGAGTTTGCTGATAGATTTGAGAAAGGCATGAGGCGCGGCATTCCTCACCCTGATTTTGTATCAACTACAAACCCTCTGACGACTATGGAAATCCTTAGAGATTCGGGAACAACGGGCGCAGGATTTCAAGGATTTCAATTAAAATATAAATATAATAGTATCGGAGAAGGTCTTGAAGATAATCCTCCAACTCGATTTGAAAGACTTTTTCCTAATGACGGATCTTCGCGCATTCAATACACAAGCGGGACGAAAACATTCAAAGCACTACTCGGAAAACAATCTGGAACTAATTACGATCACGCAGAATCTCAAAAGAATTGTATGTTCGGAATGAATCACCCTTTATCTCGTCTCGGTGGTGAGTGTATATTTGATTTAAGAGAATCAGGAGAAAAGGTTCTTGCGGACGGAGAATATGATTACACTAAATTAAATAAGGATTTTGTTATTGGATTAAATCGTGGTGTCCCCGCGCAAGGCGGTCTCTTTCTGAATAAACAGGCGGGATATAATGAAGGAGGCGGGACTTTTTCAGAATATAATTTAAATCCTTTTGATTATGCAGTATCGTCAGAACAGATCGGAGGTTCAGGAAATCGCTGGCTGAAAGTCGGTCATTTCGTTCAGGATTCTATTATGTTTGACGACACTAATCCTCTCTGTATGGAAGATATTCATTATTATAAAGGAACTGGCGGAGACGAATGGACTGATTCTAATTTCGGGACTGCTGGTGCGCCTACAAATGCCGCCGACGATATTGGAAGATATAATATGTCTGTGAATGCGTCTCGGTTTGACGCTGTGAAGTTTAGTGTTGAAAATGAAATAGTTTCTATATCACTATTGAGAAATCATTCAGTTATCCCTGACGGCGGAGATCCTGCTGATTATCCCACCGAATTGATAGTCGCCTCATTTCATTTAAAAAACACTAATCCGACTGGATTCGGAAAACATGTATTCCCTAAACCCGCAGGTCAGACTTGTTGGAATCTTTATCCGAAAGTCGTTCTCCCTTTTAAAGACTGCGAAGTTGTTCTGAATACATGGAACGGCAAGACAACGGGGTTTGACGCAGACGCACCAACTCAACCCGCTGACTGGTATCAGAGAAGTTTAGTGAATGGAGAGTTTGAAGGAGTTATGGCGGTTGATAGACGATACTATAATGATATGACTGATTTAACTTTGTTTCCTATGAAAGGAACTGAAACAACTGACGGAGAAAAACATTTAGCACAAATGCTAATGAATGTTATTTTAACTCCTCAGAATATTACTTATCCACACACACAAGGAGCAAACGCTCAATATATTCTTGGATTTGTTGAGAGAGGTGTTTTAGATTCTAATAACGCGGTTCATACTGACGCACAACAACAGACGATTTATGAGTCTGACGCTGCTCCAAGTATTCAAGCAAAAGACTCCATGTTTATCCGTCTCGATAATTTCACACAAAAATCCTTTAATGCAGGGACGGGTCGTCCGTCTAAAATAATCCACCATGTCCCGAGATTCGATACTTCTAATCGTGAGATAGGTGCGGGTTTGTACTTCGAACCCCATGAGAAAACATATATTAAACTTAATAACAGCAACCCGATTGTTATCAACGAACTTGATTTCTCTATTTGTAATTCAAGAGAACAAATGATAACAGACTTAACAGGAGAAACAATTATTTGTCTTCATTTCAGAAAGGCACATTCGCATTAATAAATCTAATTTTTTAATTTAATAGTAATTAATAGAAACTTTTTTAAAATTAATACAAATATATTAATATATTTTCTATTAATATAAAATATAATGGCGGACTTTATTCCTGAAATAATCATGGACGACGCGATTTCTGATTCAGAGGATTCAATTGAAGAGACAACTGATATCAAGGTTGTGGAAAAGAGTGCGATTGTTGAGGGAGATATATTCGTTGATAAAACTCCTAAAAAAAATCTGGTTATAAAAGAGGTTGCTGTTGTAGATACACCTGCGACGCCACCTCCAAGTCCAAAAGCAAAACAAGTGAAGACACGCAAAAAGCGAGTAATGACTGAGGAACATAAAGCAAAATTATCACTTGCACGAGAGAAGGCACTCGCGAAACGAAGAGAGAATGCTGCTCGAAAAAAAGAAATTAAACTACTTCATAAAGAAGAAGAAGAACAAAAGTTTCAACAATTAAAACAAAGAGTCAGAAAACCAAAACAAGAAAAGATTATGGAATCTTCGGGAGTTATTGAAGAAGAAGTTAAAAAAGAATTGAAAAAGACTAATAAGAATTATACTCAGGAAGATCTTGATAATGCAGTTCTTAATGGAATCATGAAATATGAAGTAATCAGAAAGGATCGCAAGAAAAAGAAACAAGAAGCAAAAGAAATTAATAATCACGAAGAGAAGGTTCGACAGCAAGTCAGACAAATAATCAATAAACCAATTCCCGATTATAACTACTTTGATAATTGTTATTAATTATCAAATGTTAGAAAATTATATTATATTTCTTTAATTATTATAAAGTGGGGTGTAGAGGAAATCCCGTTTGGTTCTCTTTATTATATAAAATATAACCAAACGGATTTCCACTCTACGCTGTGGTATAGAAATAATATAATAATAATAAACATATTTTTTAAAGATATAATGATTTAATACTAATTAAAATATTCGTTCTGTAAAATTCCGAAACGCGGTTATCGGATTCTCACTCAGTTTGATATAAAAAAATTGATATGGTTTGTCCTTATGAACTAAATTATATAATTCGATAAACTTCTTGTCTCCATTTTCTCCAAACAAACCTCCAAATTGTTCTTGCAGTTTAATAACTTCTTTAAAGTTTTGTTGTTTTCCTATACATATATCTCTTGTTTGCGCTCGTATTAATGGCGGTATATGATTTATCGATTGAACTGATATGATACACATATCAATATAGTGTCTCATTTTTGGTAAAAACATAGACAAAGCATTAGTTCTTTTATTGAACTCGGGACTGATTATATCGTCCATTACAAGACAATACTTTGGTTTGAGTGGATCTTCTTTATCATATTTTCCCTGACTCTCTATTATTTCTTCAATAAATCTATCTTCATAATGATCCTCACAATCGAAATGTTTATTTAGGATTTTCATTTTATTATCCATATGTAATGTAGAACTCAGAACCTTTATCGTGTCAAACTTGTTTAAATAAAAGTTTTTGTTGCAGCAGCAGTTTATAACGAGATTCGATTTAGAGGACTTGATCGCTCCTACAATAATAAAACATGACGGGGGTTGGGGGAGATTCGGGTGAATATCGGGAAATCTTTCATTTCCGTCAAGGTCGCGAACCTTCAAGATCTCGGGCGGTTTTCTAACACAATTCTTTTTATCCATTATATATTATATTAATATTAATATAAAAAAGTAAAAATAATTTTATTGATAAAATTATAATATATAATAATATTATAAAATGGATTCGTATGGGTTGTCTGAAACACTCAATCAACAAGAGAACTTAACGAATGAAGATCAAGCAAAAAACCAGTTTCTTCAAGAGTCTTTTAATGACGCCATGACTAAATATAATCTTAAAACTCGACAAAATCAAAAAGATTATAAAGACGAAGGCGATAAACAAGAACAAGAGGCGATTGGTGGTTTCGGTTCTGAATTAACAGACGCAGGGGCAAAAGTGAAAGGATTAAAGGACGCAATCGCAGGAGGTTATAAGGGGTTTAATAATTTAAGCGCAGCAGCGAGTAAAGTTAAATCAACAGCACAATCTGGAATTGATTCAATTAAATCAACACTATCAGGAGCAACACCCGATCCCGAAGAAATGTCCCAATCAGCAAGAAATAGCGCAACACAACAAGAAGCAACACAGAGCGGACAAAATGAAGGTGCAGGACAAGCAGGTGAAGCAGAAGCGGGTTCAGGTGAAGGTACAGGCGCAGCAGATACAGGGACAGCAGGAAAGATCTCAGGAGCAACGGGAGAAGCAGCAGAAGGAGGCGAAGCAGCAGAAGAAGTCTCAGGAGCAGCAGGAGAA
>CERP01026292.1_pt1 | contig 13526 bp, 19 predicted proteins | sample 530801 | NCBI WGS metagenome assembly CERP01 (sample SAMEA2620991, study PRJEB7988) | marine metagenome | biome: marine biome (ENVO:00000447); feature: surface water layer (ENVO:00002042); material: "saline water (ENVO:00002010), including plankton (ENVO:xxxxxxxx)" | depth 5 m | reverse complement strand
ACGCGGCCTAACATTAATTAAACGCAACTAAGGATTTTAAAATGAGTACTTATGCAACTAAAACTATTACTGCGGAAAACACTTTTACTGATACAGCAGTCTTTGATGGAGACTTTAACTTCTCTGTATCTGGTACGTTTTCTAACAATCCAACTGTTACTGTACAAAGAAGCACAGACGGATCATCATGGGTAGACGTAGATACCTTTATCAAAGGAGGAGAGTATGTAGGCTTTGAGCCTGAGCCTAGTATGTACTATCGTGCTGGTGTTAAGACTGGAGAGTTTGGCTCTGGTTCTAGCATTGTATTGCGTTTCGGCGGTATCTAAAAACCAAATGTCAGAGAAATAAAAGGAACTTATTATGCTTGACGAACAATCAAAAGATACGCTGGATGTGCTTGCGGCATCAACAGGCATAATGTCTTTAGCGGCTTGGTTGCCGCCTATTGCTAGTGTATTTACTATTATTTGGCTAGGTATTAGGATATATGAGTCTGATACTATACAAAGCATAGTTAATAAAACAAATGAGGATAAATAATAACAATGGCTACTCCGCGTAAAGGTAAAGCAAAAGTAAAGATCACAGCTAGTGGTAAGAAAGTTAGTTATGGTCAAGCTGGTAAAGCTAAAGGCGGCGGTCCTAGAGTTAGAGCAGGTACATCTAAGGGTGATAGCTATTGCGCTCGTAGCCTTGGGATTAAGAAACGTCTGTCTAAGAAAAAGCAGAACAATCCCAACACTCCTAACAACCTTTCACGCAAACGCTGGAAGTGTTCTGGCGCTAAGTCTAAGAGGTAAAGACAATGAAGAAGGCATGTGGATGTAAAGACAAGAAGCGGACCCTACCTAAGAGAGGGCAGAGAGTAGCAAAGAATAAGAAGAGGAAGAAGCGTGGCTACTAAGAAGAAGTCTACAGTTAACTCAGCAGGTAACTACACTAAGCCTACCATGCGTAAGAACTTGTTTAACAAGATCAAAGCAGGAAGCAAAGGCGGTAGCGCAGGGCAATGGTCTGCAAGGAAAGCTCAAATGCTAGCGAAAGAATACAAAGCTAAAGGTGGAGGCTACAGATGAAAGGTGTAAGTCACTACAAGAAAGATGGCACTGCTCACAAAGGCGGTAGCCATAAAATGCCTAATGGTTCTTTGCACTCTGGTAAAACACATGGTAAGTCCAGTGTACCTTTGTTTCATTTTGGAGAATTGACAGATAAAGCTAAGAAGAAGGCTAGACAGTCATGGCGCTAAAGAAATCACAGAAGAGCCTGAAGAAGTGGACTAAAGAAAAGTGGGGTACTAAGTCAGGTAAGAATAGTACTCAGGGTAAGAAAGCTACTTGTGAACGCTACCTACCTAAGAAGGCAAGAAAAGCATTATCTTCTAAAGAGTATGCAAAGACAAGCAGAAAGAAATGTAAAGACACTAAGGCTGGTAAGCAGGTATCTAAGCAGCCTAAAAAGATAGCTAAGAAAACAGCTAAATATCGTAAATAAATAAGAGGTTACAATGGGACTTGAAACAGCATCATATATCGACCAGCTTAACGCTAGTAATCCTTTGGCTGTTGACCCTAAGTCACAAGGAGACGATCACCTACGTTTAATTAAAACTGTATTAAAGACTCAGTTTCCTAATCTTGGTGAAGCAGCAGTAAACACAACAGCAGCACAGATTAATTTCTTGGCTGATATCACAGCATCTGCCGCTGAGATTAATAAGCTTACTGGTGTTACATCTACAACAGCACAGCTTAATCTAGTAAACACTGTACCAGTATCACGTACCAGCATCTATGATGCTATATATCCTATTGGATGTATTTACCAGTCAACAGTTGCTACAAGCCCTACTGAGCTGTTTGCGGGTACTACATGGACAGCATTCTCAGAAGGTAGAGTACTAGCTGGTTATAACTCAGCAGACGGTGACTTTGCTGCGGGTGCTACTGCTGGTTCTAAGACTCACTCAATGACCACAGCAGAGCTGCCTGCTCACACCCACAACGTCACTGCAATGGCGCTAACTAGTGGTAGTATTAACACTACAGGTTCTGCTGTTAGGTATTCAGAACAATCTTTGACTACATCATCTACAGGTAGTGGTAACGCATTCAACATTATGCAGCCATATCAAGTTGTTTACATGTGGACAAGGACTGCTTAATCATGCCATATAAAAGGGTAGAGGTATCACGACCACGAGGGATTAACATTGATTTGTCTCCCTATGAACTCCCTAATGAGATATGGAGCCAAGGCAACAACATTGATTTTAGCAACCACAGAACTAATAAGGCGTTAGGATACTCACAAGTATTCACTGCTCCTGCTGTACAGCCTATGATTGCTGTGCCGTGGACAGACTACAGCCTACCTTATTGGTTCTACGCTAGTGAAACTAAAGTGTATAGGACTAATGGTAGTGTCAACACCAACGTAACTCGTCAGACTGCTGGTTCAGATGTTGACTACACTGGTGACTATGACGATGGTTGGACAGGTACTACTTTTAATGGTGCTTTACTTCTAAACAATAGAACAGACGCACCTCAGTTCTATGACACTGCTGTTGGTAAGATGAAAGACTTGACAGCATGGCCTACAAGCTGGACTACTGGTGTCATACGTCCTTTTAAGAACTATTTAATAGCATTAGACGTTAAAGATAACTCAGGTACTGTGTTTCCTTCAATGGTTAAGTGGAGTGACGCTGCTCCTCTAGGTGGTATACCTGCTTCATGGGATCCAGTGGACCCTGCTGTACAGGCTGGCTACAACATCCTACCTGACACGGCTGGTCGTTGTATTGATGGGCTTGCGCTTAACGATACATTCTTTATTTACAAAAGTGACGCAGTGTGGGCTATGCAGTTCATAGGTGGTAACTTTATCTTTTCGTTTAGGAAAGTATTCAGTGATGATACAGGTATTCTGTCTCGTGACTGTGTTACTGAGTTTAATGGTAAGCACTTTGTTGTAGGTGTCAGTGACATCTATGTGCATGATGGTACTTCTAAGAAGTCTGTGATTGCTAATAAGATGGCTAGATCTTTCTACACTCAGATTAACTCAGCACATGTAGACAAAGTTAAATGTGTTGCAGATGTACCTAACAAAGAGATTTGGGTTTACTTTCCAACAGTAGATAGTGCGGATGGTAGAGCTAACAAGGCATTAGTATGGAACTGGGAAGTAGATGATTGGTCACAGCGTGACTTAGTTAACATCTCTTACATATCTACTGGTGTTATTGCAGACTCTCCTGATGATAGCTATACATGGGAAACTGACGATCAAGGTTGGAATACTGATACGACTAGCTGGGGAGAAAACAGATTTAACCCAGCAACAAAAAGTCTATTCTTTGTAAACTATGATAACTCTTTATTCTATAAAGGCAATACAGGTCTTACTATTAACGGTACTGATTACTCTTCTTATGCAGAACGAATTGGTATTGATTTCGGTGATGACCAAGGACACAAGTATGTTAATTCTATTACTCCTCATATTGTGGGAGAAGGTACAGTCAACGTATACGTAGGCACTGAGCAGCAACAAGGTTCAGGTATTTCATGGTCACAGCCTCAGCCATTTGTTATAGATCAAGACTACAAGGTTAACTTCCGTCAAAGTGGTCGTTACATTGGAGTTAGATTTGAGTCAGCTAGTGTTAATCAATGGTCGCTTACAGGTTACACCATTGAGTATAGCTATGAGGGACGACAATGAGATTTGAATATGTACCACTGCCACCTCCGCAGGATATCAATGGTATGCCTGTATATGTACAGAACGAGCTACAGAGAATAGCTAGGTTCATAGGTGGACTTAGTGAGGCGCATGCGACAGGTATGTTCTTAGCTACATCAGGTGCTACTATGGCGCTTACCACCACTCCTACTATTATCACAGCGTATGACACTGTACGTGTAGACGAAGAAGGCATGACGGCTAGTCACTCAGCAGGTACTATTACTTTCCTGTCTGACAGTAAGTATACATTAACATTCAGTGCTAATGTTAAACGACATGGTGGCGGTAGCTCTGCTGCTATTATTGGACTGTACCTTGATGGTACTTTAATATCAGGTACACAACATACTATAGACTTTAGCGGATCGCAGTACTTACCTATTAGCTTTAGTTCTAATGGTACAGTAAGTGCAGGTCAGGTCCTCACACTTAAGATGTCACTAGCATCAGGCACAACTGATGTAACATTTGATACATTAGATGTAAACGTAACAGGTAAATCCATTGACGTATAATGTAAAACGAGTAGTAAGTCTCGACGAGATTGAATTACATCGACAGGTTATAAAGAAGTATCTACATAAGGTATTGCTAAAGGCAACAGAAGTTACAGAAGAAAGTGTGATGGAAAGTATATTCAAAGGTAATAGTCAGTTGTGGCTTGTTAAATGTAATGAAGAAGAGGTAGTTGGTATTGTTGTAACTAATCCAGTTACATACCCCACTACTAAACGACTGCTTATACATTTGTTAGGTGGTACAGAGATTCAAAAGTGGGTGCATAATATATCTACCATTGAAGACTGGGCTAAGTCAAAAGGTTTAGAAGGTATAGAGATACGAGGTAGGAAGGGATGGCTTAAGTTGTTGCCTGACTATTCTTGTAAAACAGTATTAATGATTAAGGAGTTATAACATGGGTGGCGGGGAAACAACTACAGAAACAGAAAGCAGAATCAGTGACGAGCTACGCGCAAGTAGTTTAGTTGGATTAGAAGGGGCTGAAAACTTATACAACCAAGGTACAGAAGGTATTTATCAAGGTACTCGTCTTGCCGAAGAAGACCCCTTACTTCGTCAGGCACAAGAGAGCCTACTTGCTCAGTATGGTCAAGGTGGTAGCCTATCTGATCTTATTAGCAGCTCACAAGCTAACTTTCAAAACTACTTGAATGCTGGTGACCTTGAGAACAATCCTTTGTTTCAGCGTCAGATGGAAGACATCTTAGGTCAAGCTAATATATCACTACAGCGTGGTGCTGTGCCTCTGATGCAACAAGCGTCAGCAGCAGGTCAGTATGGTGGCAGTGAGGGACAGGAAGGTCTCGGCTTACTTGGTGGTGAAGTTAGTCGTAACACGCAGCAGGCGCTAACACGTGCAGCTCTGAATCAACAGCAGCTAGGTCTTCAGGCTCAGGGTTTAATGCCTATGATGCTTCAGACTGGTGAGAGAGGCTCTAACATTATGGGTAGAATTGGAGAGCAGCGTGGTCAGAGAGCGCAGGCTAATTTGCTTGATGAGATTCAACAGTTTGATGCAGGACGTAATGCAGAACTTACAAACCTTCAACAGTTCTATCAGTTCTTAGGTTCTAATCCGTTAATGGCTGAAGCTAATCAGACTTCTACTCAGTCAACCTCTAGCGATCCATTTGGTGATTTGCTTGGTATTGGTCTTGCTATCGGAGGTATGGCTATGCCTGGGGAGGATAGCGGTACAGTTCTAACAAGTATGTTCGGCGGATAAGGCTAAATTAATATGGATAAAAATGATGCAGTACTTCAGTTCTTACTGGAGCAAGAAGGTTTTAAAACTAGAACATATCTTCCAAAGAAGAATGGCATCGTCATCGGTAGGTCTGGACTTACCTTTGGCGGTGGTATTGACATTGGGCAGATGGGTCTAAAAGAGTTTAAAGCTTTAGGGTTACCTCAAGACGTAGAGTATGCTCTGCTTCCTTATGTAGGTAAGAAAGGTAGCGAAGCATTAGCAGTTGAGAAAGAGATTGGACACTTCAACATCCCCGCTGAAGTAGCTATGAATATTACTCGTAGACATATTGAGAAGTCTAAGCAGCAACTCCGTAAAGCATATCCTAAGTTTGATTCTATTAGTATACAGCAGCAGGCAGTTGCGCTTTCTTTGTTACATAACTATGGCACTGGTGCTTTAAAGTACAAGACCATGAAGGCTGTTATTAAAGGTGACCTTCTTCAGGCTATTGCTTTGTTACGTGATCCAGAAGAATGGAGTAACGTAGAGTTACATCCTAGACGTAACAGAGAAGCTGATCTCCTACAATCATTAATAGTGAGTCAGCAACAACAGCAGATGCAACAAGCAGCTCAGCAGGCACAGCAGCCAGCGGGTATGTTTAATCAAGGAGGTATATAATGGCAATTCCAATGTTTGATCCTAGAATAGCAGAGCTTGATAAAAAACAAGCAGAGCTTCTTGAGCAGGCTCTACAACTAGGAGCTACTCCAGAGATGTTAAATACAGTTTTGAGAGGAGCTGTATCGCCTAACTATACTTTACCTACTGCTATAGCTCAAAACGTACCTGTAGGTTCTGAGTTTGATGTAGACTCTAATACCCCTTCTTCTGGAATGGCAGATGCTGTAAGTTATCTATCTAATCTAAGAGCGCCATCGTATAATCCTTATTTGTTTAATGGTGTTACTCGTCCAACCTCTGATGCAACTAAACAGGTGGATATACGGAATAGAAACGCTCGTATTCAAAACCAGAACCAATCTATGCTTAACGCAGCTGATACAATAGGCAGTCTTTTTAATGGTGGTGGACGTACTGCTGAGAACACAAAAGGAACTACAGCAGAACAAGGGCTAGTATTGTCAAATTTACTTCCTTTACTGAAAGGAAGAGCGCCTAGCTATGTTGTAGGTGGTTCTTCAGGTGTTCAAGACATACGAGATGCAGGTATTACAGAGAACCAGATTAAATCCCAAGAAAGTATTAACAAAGATAAATCAGATATTATAGATGAGTTAAAGAAAGGGACTATAACTGCTCCAGCTGGGCAGCGTAAGCTTGATGTTGTTCAAGAGCGTCAGGATAGATTAGATAGAGGTGTTAAAAGTCAAGGAAATAAATCTATTAAGTTTGATGAAGACAGAAAGAAACTATTAGAAGATTTAGGTGAGGATGCTACTGAAGTTCAAAAAAGAATTGATAACCCTAATGCTCCAAGTGTCCCCACTACAGAGTTACCCGAGGATATTAATACAGATGCAACTGTTACCATTCCAGAGGAAGGTGACGGTACTTCTCCGGAAGGTGCTGAAGATAAGCAGAACTGGTTTGATGCTATTAATGATCGTGTTGATTTGATGGCAATGGGTGCTGCTATGTTGGCAAGTTCAGGACAGGCAGGAGCTAATACTCTGTCTCGTCTAGGTAGTGGCTTACAAGCTGGTATTGCATCAAGAGCTGGGCAAGCTAAAGCTATTCAGGACAAGCAGTACAAAGATGCGCTTCTTCTTCTAAGGGCACAGCAAGCTAGAGCTGCTGGTATCACAGATCCGCTTAAGAACTATGGTGCTAAGATAAGTGATATTAGTTCCTTCATGGCAGGTTCTGGATTTGAAGGAGATAACCTCACAGAACTTTCAAGGTTAATACATGGAGTAGATACCAATTTTGTAAGCTATCCCGCAGCAACTAAGAAAGCGATTGCGGATGAAATGGCTAAGCAAGGAAGTAACTGGTTCTCATCAGGCGGTGAGTTAAGCACTACAGATGTAGGGGAAACATACCTAGAAGCTAGAAAAGTAGTAGCCCAGAGGTTAGCTAAATAATGACAGAGACTATCGACTTTGATTCTTTATGGACGGCTTCTGATCAGCAATATGATCAGCACTTAAGCCAACAACCAGATGATTTTGGAAGCCAAATAGGAGCAGGTGTAGATTTAGGTCAGGCGCTTTTGTATCGTGGCGGTCAGTCCGTTGCAGAAGCATTCGGGTTTTCTGATAGCGCGTTCGGTCAAGCAATGGTCGATGGTAAGTCTGAGAACATGGCAGAGGTAGCTAAGGTAACAGCGCATCCTCTGTATGAAGAGGGTGAGTTTTCCTTCAGAGGTTTGTTAGATCAGGTAGGTAGAGGCATAGGTACTGTAGCCACTGCATTACCTGCTATAGCTGCTGCACCTTTAGCGCCTGCGATAGGCGTGTCAGGATCTACTGGTGCTTTAGTTGCTGGTGGTCTTATGTCAGGTGTTATGAACATCGGTGACATTGGTCTTAAAGCAGAGGACATGGATGAAGCATACACTGCTTCTATGGCAGACTTAGGTACTGGTCTTGCTTTAGGTGCGTTAGAGCCGTTGGCAGGTGCTAAGTTTATTAAAGCCTTGACACCAGCTATTAAGTCTACTTCCCCTGAGCTTATGGCTTCTATTAATGCTGGTAATGCTAGTGCTTTAAGTGGTGCTATACGTGGTCAGGTAGCTCAGACTCCTTCAATGGCTAGACAGATAGGTCAGGCATCGCTAGGCTCAGGTATTACTGAAGGTGTTCAGGACTTTGCTACAACTATAGCAGCTACTAACTCTGCATCTTACTGGGATCAGTTCGATGTAGAAGAGTCATTAAAAGAGTCTGCTGTTGAAGCTCTTGTAGGTGGTATATTGGGTATGCCTTTCGGCGTAGGTTCTAGTGTTATGACTAAGGCACAGAAGAATGCTGACTTGTCTTATGCTTCACAGTTAGATGCAGGTATTATTGAATATAATCCTAAGTCAAAGGAATGGGTAAAGAATCAAGAAAAGATACCAGTAACTGAGACAAAACTAGGTCACCTATATTCTAAGTATCTTGCACCTTTCCTTGGTGAGACAGGAAGCAAGGCTGTTGCTCAAATAAACACACCAGAGATGAAGAAGCTTGTTGGTAAGTTTAATCAGACTTCAGGGTCACTAGCTCGTAGAGCAGGTATCCGTCCTGTACATGCAGAGTCTATGATATTCAAGTCTGAGTATGCTAAAGGAATGGCTACGTTTATGACGCTGAGCAACGAAGACGCTTTAGCAGTACATGACCAGCGAGTAATGCCAGAGGGTACTAAAGAAGAAAAGGACGCTAAGAACGCAGCATATTCCGCCCTACCTAAAGAAAGTAAGAAGGCTTCTAATGAGCTGTCTACTTTCTTAGACTTTAAGATGAGGAAAGACTTAGAGAAGTATGGTATTGATGCAGGTTTGTTTGAAGGTCGTACATACTTTCCGTTACATGGACGTATAGATTATAAGAAACTTAAGGCTGACCCAGCGGCGTTCAAAGCTCAGGCTTTAGCTGTTGCTAAAGAGCGTGGTATTAAGTTATCAGAGAATAAGATAGATGCCTACATCGCTCGTATTAAGAATCAAGGCTATGAGCATTTTGGAAATGCTACTGAAACCTCATACTTAGATACATATCAAAAGAACGTAAATAACTTTATTGATAAGGGGATGACAACAGAGGAAGCTCAGTCAAAAGCAAAGAAGATTATGCAAAGAAGCATATTTAAGAGTAAGTCAGGAGCTGCACGAGTTAATACTCAGAACGCAGTCGAGACTCACCGTATGCTGGCTGAGCTACCACAGGACTTCTGGTCTAACTGGCTTAACCCTGACTCTAAAGTTCAAGACTCTATCTACTCTTACTATGAGATGATGTCAGAAAGACTAGCTCATGCTAAAGAGTTCGGTGCTAACAATGAGAAGTTCTATGATGATGTAGCTAAAGTACTAGACGATGCAAAAGCACAGGGTATTAACTACAATACAGAGACGGTGGTTAACGATCTAGCTAACATGATGAATCTATCTCAGCGTATCCCTACTCGTAACCTAGATGTGTCACAAGGGGAAGGCATTAGAACTGCACAGAACGCTATACGTGCTGGTTTAAGTGTTACGCTGTTGCCTTTGTCTATTCTTCCTTCATTGGCTGAGGTGTTTGTTGTAGCCTCTAAGACAGGACAAACAGGTAAGGCTATTACATCTGCTGGTAAACTAACCGCTCGTATAATCAAGGAGCAGTTTAAGCATGGTCGTGGTCTATCGTTTAAAGATGCGTCTCAGCTTGTTAATAAAGGCGACATCATTCAAGACTTAGGTATCACTGCTTATGAGCTAAAGAACACAGCGGCAGCTCGTCTTGGTGACAATGAGATTGGAGGTAGGATTACTAATTTTGAGAACTTCTTCTACAACATGACCCTCACGCCACAGTGGACTGAAGCATTACGTATGACATCAGCTATCTTAGCAGAGCAAGGATTCAGAGCTGATCTAGTTAAGTACTCTACTGCTATTAAAGAAGGTAACATCGAAGAGCAGCTACGTATTGGTGATAAGTTTGCAGAGGCTGGACTCAATATATCTCAAGCCTACAACTGGCACCTTAGAGGTGGTAAGAAGAATGAATATTACAACGAGCAGTTTAGAGTTGGTGTTCTTAACGTAGTCGAAGATACTGTCATGCGTCCTCGTATGATACAGAAGCCTGCATGGATGGCAGATGAACGCTTCAAGTTAATTGCACAGCTTAAGTCATTCTCTATTGTGTTTAACAACGTGGTGATGAAGGGCTGGTACAACTCTATGGTTGCTAACGGAACACCACCTGATAAGATTAAGCAGGCTGCTGTTATTGCACCTTACATTGGCATGATGTTAGCCACTCAGGTCATGGCAGCTGGTTTACGTGAGATGCTTAAGACAGGTGACACCGAACGATGGGAAGACAAGGATGCAATAGGGCATCTTATAACCTCTATTGCTTACATTGGTGGTCTGTCGTTTGCAATAGATCCTTTCCGTGCTAGTAACTATGGTGTTGATCCTACTACTACTATTCTTGGTCCTGCTTTTGGTAAAGGTAACGACTTAATCAATGGCATTAGTGCTATCATGTCAGGAAGTATGTCACCTGAAGATGTAGTATCTGCTGTACTTAAGGATGTTAGTAAATCATTCCCTCTTATACCTGCACTATTGGAGTAAGCTATGTTATCAAGTTTAATCGCCCCTGTTGCGGATCTTATTAAAGGATACCTCAGTAATAAGGCAGAAGAGAAGCAGGCAAAACACCAAGCAAAGATGTCTGTCATACAGAACAATGCTGACTGGGAATCTAAGATGGCTGATGCCTCTAAGGACTCGTTGAAGGATGAGTTCTGGACTATAGTTCTTGCAGCGCCTGTGTTTATGATTGGCTATTCTATTGCAGTGGATGACCCTACTATCATTGTCAGGGTAGGTGAGAGCTTTGCAGTTCTTGGTACGCTACCTGAGTGGTATCAGTATTTGCTGTTCATTGCTATCAGCAGCTCGTTTGGTATACGTGGTGTTGGTAAGATAATAGATATGAAAAAGTAGTTTAAAAGAGCCGCTGCTTACGTAGTGTAAACAGCGGCTTAGTTAACCTAGATCTCGCATGCCCCTCCTGTACATGCTAATGTCTGTGCCCCTTCAGTAACATCGCTTGACTCTGTGATGTCCCATGATATTTCCTTCGGCATCTCTGCCTTCATTTCTTTGTATTGATCTTTAGTAATCTCTTCGTATGGTGCTTGTTCATAAGTATGTTCACTGAATGGCAAGAATGACACACCACTACAATCATCAAAGTTATTATAAAGCCAGCTACCAATATTAAGAAACTCACTGTCTTTGTAATACACAGTAATAGACGGCTTATGTTCACACCAATGTTTCTGATATACATCCCATAGTTCTAACTGTTCCATTCCTGTTTGAGATGAAGACATTACAGCCCCTGTAGGTGCTTTCTGAGGGAAGCTAAACACCAGTGTGTTCGGTGACCTTACATCAACCTCTGATGTTATTCCTGCATTCGAGAGTACACCACATAGTGGATCATTAATATCAGCCCTGACGCGACGAATGTAGTAAGGGGAGAATCTGCCGTGAATACCACTAGCAGAATCCACAAGTTGAGAGACAGTACCACTAGGCTTGACACAAGTAATAGCGGCAGCTTGATTGATGCCGAGTTTCTTAGCCCATTCTTTATTTGTAACAACAGCTTTCTGCTTGAGGCTTTCAAGTAGCTCAGGTAATCCATTCTTTACTCCATTAGTTAGTTTACAATCTTGAATGCCTGTCATAGATACGCCAAGCAACGCTTCTTCTTCAGTGTTCTGTTGCCATTTCTTACGTAGGTATCGAAAGTCTGTCAGGGTAGCTTGGAGAGTTCCAAGAATACTTGCAAGACGTACCTTTCGGTGGAGGTTTTCAGCTGTATCGTCTGATCGCACGACAACTTCTGAGAGGTTACAGAACTGATTTGGTCTAAGGATGATTTCGCTGCAAGGATTCGTTCCAAATTCGTGGTCAGGATCTCGGCGACCATTCTTTGCAGCTTGTCGTTGACTAGCAACTCGACTGAAGAACCCACGCTCTCCACTTCTACTCTCATATAAACTACTCCATTCATTAAGGAAGGCTTCAAAGTCTGGCTTCTCTGTATAACATGCAGAGTTATTAGCTAGGCCACGATAAGGTGCATCAAGCCACCACTGTCCATGCTTAGCTCTGCGGATACGGTCATCAGACAGGTTAGATAGGCTGATTAATGCAGACCTACGTACACCGCCCACAACTACGATCTCAGCCACTTTACAGCACAGGTCATGAGATTCCACGCTTGTTAACTTACGTCCAGCAGCGGTCTTAAACAGCCCTACAGTGAAGGCAAACAAGTCTACTAGTGGAGCAGGTCCAGAGGCACGACCTCCAAAGGTCTTTAGTGGCTCGCCAGCGGCACGTACTCGACTGACATCCCAGCTTGGCACTTGTCCTACAATCAGAAGACTAATTAGTTCTCTGAATGCCTTAGCCCAACCTACCTTAGAGTCACTGACATGGATTGTTGTATCAGTGGGGAAGAACTCTTCAGCAATAGTAGGAAGCTTTCCTACGTACTGACGCTCAACGGAGAAGCCTACGCCTGTACCACATAGCAAGATGTACATAAGCTCGTCGAAAGAACGTGGGCTGTCAATAGCAATATAGCTACAGTTAAATCCAGCTACGTTGTCTCTGTCTAGTGCTTCGCCTGCGGTCATTAAGGCTCTCATGGAAGGCATAACTTCTAAGTTGGTGATAGCTTCTCTTAGCTCTTCTCCAGTCTTATTGTCAAGGCTACCACGGTTCTTAAAGAATGAGATATAACGATCTACAGTTTCGTCCCATGTTTCACGGCGTTGTTCTTCTGGTAGGTATCGAGCGTATCGGCTCTTATGAATGTAGCTCTGGTAAATATCCATTACTTCTTTCCTTTATTATCTTTGTTAGTTTTTACTGGCTTATCGTCTTTCTTATTTTTCCTAAAGATAGCATCAAAGTTATTCTCAAATGTTTCTCTATCGGGCATTGGTCGTGGACTGCTTCCTTTACCTGACATATTATTCTCCTAATGTAAGTTCTCTGACTGTTCTGGATCTCCCATAATTAAACCAAGTTTAGCGGACTCAAGTATAAACACTGAATCGCTTGGTGATAGGTTAGTACCTACAGTAGTATATCCGTCAAGTCCGCTGGTAACAACCAATACGAAGTCATGTGAGTCATCCTCTAGGAAATTCATTGAGTCAATGCATTGTCTTATCTTATCATACGTACTGCTTGTTTCTCTAGGTTCAAAGTCTTTATCAACTATCTTCATAAATTATTCCCTTTATTCTCAAGTACTACCATCATGGTTAACTTGCTCAAGTACCACTGGGCTTTCTG
>CERP01002268.1_pt1 | contig 13569 bp, 28 predicted proteins | sample 530801 | NCBI WGS metagenome assembly CERP01 (sample SAMEA2620991, study PRJEB7988) | marine metagenome | biome: marine biome (ENVO:00000447); feature: surface water layer (ENVO:00002042); material: "saline water (ENVO:00002010), including plankton (ENVO:xxxxxxxx)" | depth 5 m | reverse complement strand
ATTTATGGGTACTACCATTAAGCAGGCTCAGTGGTTCAACGTAAAAGGTAAAGATAAGCTATATCCTGACAATGCTTATACTAGTTGTGGTGCTCCTTTTCCATCTACTTGGAATGTAGAGATTTGGAAAAATTGGTTAAAGGTATTGACATCATAATGTCGATATGATATACTAGGAGAGAAGGAGAAAATTATGAGATACAGAGTACGGTTTCACTTGCAACGTGGTCAGCATTACATGCACTGGCAGATTAGAGCATGGGATGGTACTGTCAAGTATCTTGATCCACAGAAATATCAGATCGAGATGCGACGTTGCACACTAGTCAATAAGAAAAATGCTGCTAAGAAAGTTCATGCAGCAGGTAAGAAGGATGTGTGTGGTTGGGTAGAATGTGAGAATTTTGACATACTAGAAAAAGATAGTATGCCTATTGACAATCTAGAAAGATTATGCTATAATCCTATAGTCGAGCCAAGTTGGAGACGACAAGAGGACGATGGTGATTTTGACTGGGACAACTATCACTTTGATATGTTGGTAACAGATGGTAACAGAGTACATATTGTAGAGGAGAGATGTTATGCCTAACTGGTGCATCAACAAACTAAAAGTATCACACGAAGACAAGTCTATGGTAGACAGGTTCGAGAAAGCGTATCGTATAGATTGGGTAATTGAAACATTCTATCCTACTCCACGAGATGCAAGTGACCCAACAAAACTTATGGGAGAAGGAGAATCGTATAGTGACAACCAAAACGAAACAAACAACTGGTGGCATTGGCGTATAGCAAATTGGGGAACCAAGTGGGATATTGGCTGTAAAGACTCCTACGGATTAGAACCAACAGTAGTCGGCAATGAACTAAGTTGCACTTTTGACAGTGCTTGGAGTCCTCCGATAGGATTTTATGAGAGGCTGATAGAGTTGGGATTTGACGTACAAGCCTCCTATTTTGAGCCAGGAATGGTTTTTGCCGGAATATGGCATAATGGAGAGGATGAATGCTATGAGGGTGATATAGGTGAATTTCCGGCCCAGATCATTGATGACTTTGGTGTGCTGGATTATTACAAGGAGGAGGAAGAAGAAGTATAGTACAATACATAGCAGGGTTCGCTACCTTGCTATAAGGACGGTGGCTGAAAATGTGGTAGCCAGTATGAGATCACAACAGCACGCGAGGCTCAGGAGGACGGGCAAGTGCCATACAGTCTTGAGATAGTGGTTAAAAGTAGGGACCATGACATATCATACCCTGAAAATTTGGAGGTAATAAAATAACCCCTCCCCGTCCAACAACATAAACCGCCTGTAAGACCTATCCTGATATTGTTTCATGGGGCCAGGCGGTTTTTTTATACCCAATCCGGCCGCAAGGATCATACCTAAGTATATACCCATCAACAACTTACGTGTAATAATTTTTTTTAACCTTTCCTCAAGATAATACCCTTGACAGGACGATAATATATGATAGAATGATAGTACAAGTGGCAAGCACCGTGCAAGTTACTTACTTTTGGTTCAATATTGGAGATTAGATATGAAGGCTTTTTCATTCAACGTGACGATTGCGGCAACGGCTCTTGATTGTGAAGTGGTAGAGGATACCATTCGACAGGCTTTGGTTGAAGCACTCCCTGAAGAAACTCTCGCTCTTTGCAAGTCCGATGGTGTTAAGGAGTATTCAGAACAGGGTTGGAAGGTTGCTCGTAACCGTAAGTTTGGTATCGACGCAAAGTCGGCTGGTGATGCTCACAAGGCAATCAAGTCGAAGATCGAGACCGTACCTGCTGTATAATCAAAAAGGGTCAGGCCTACAGCGTCAATGGGGATTTCCAAGACTGTAGGTCTGGCCTTCTTTTGGCTCCGTAGTTCAACGGATAGAACAGCGGTCTTCTAAACCGTCGATGTGAGTTCGATTCTCGCCGGAGCTATTATGGATAAAGATAAAAAAATTGGGACGATTCTAAGTTACCTTAATCACAAGATGAGTGTGATGAATCAAATCGAGACAGATAAGGTAAAGAAAATCCTTGAGGATGACGATATTAGTCTTAAGGAGGTGGTGGAATGGTATATCGACTATGTTTGGCGTTCGTCCTAATTTTCTGTTCTGGGTGCGTAACAACTAAATGCGCATTCACCTGTAACAAAACTATACATCTTGACAACAGACCAATAAATGATACAATGGATGTGGGTGTTCGATTGGAATTGTTCAGAGATTGGAGCAGAAAGTGAACGAACTTTGTGAACAAATGCAAGAGGATATTAGAGCAATCCTTGATGGACGTAGTGACGCAAGCACTATTGATTTGATCTGTGACCTTATTGTGGAGAAACTTAGCGATGAGTGATAGAATGATTCTTGAGTTTTCTGGTTGGATTGAGTGCGACCCAGCTAAAACTACTTTCCAGTATATTGGTGGAGAGGCTCTAAAAAATGAGCTTGGTCTACTAGGTCAAGACTTCAATTCGCATATCATTACAGGCGAAGAATATATGGCTCTGACTGAAGACGAGAAGGATTGCTATATCCTTGAAGATCTAGGTCAGGCATACATGAACTCCTTAGATGGAGAATTAAGCGAACTCACTTTAGATATTGAGGTGGAGAATGAGCAAGTACGGTAAGATTAGAGTTTCAACTAAAAAACCTTGGGAGGTATCGCGTGGACACAACGGCCATCGTTCTGGTTCTGGTTATCACGATAACAGGCTTCGCAGAGTTCGCACCAGATTGGATGAAAGGAGAAAAGCAATAGCCGATTACTCATGAATTACGGGATGGTGTAATGGTAGCACATGGGTTTTTGGTACCTTTAGTCGGGGTTCGAGTCCCTGTCCCGTAGTTTTTGCCCTGTAGCTCAATGGTAGAGCGAGCGGCTGTTAACCGCTAGGTTATAGGTTCGAGTCCTATCGGGGCAGCTTCGTTCGCCCTCATAACTCAATCGGTAGAGTAGCGGTCTTTTAAACCGTATGTTGTAGGTTCGAGTCCTACTGGGGGTACTATGAATATATTACAGCAACAACTAGATGAATATCGCAGAACTGAGAATGGTGAAGTAATTCAAGGTGCTGCACATACTAGTAAGATACTCAATCATAGGTATCGTAATAAAGTAGTAATGGATGCCTATGTGCATTTAAATAAACTCGATTTAGAATATACTGCAATAGCCTGCTGTGGTGCCAGTGGTATGTTAGTGGTTCCACAAATAGCAGAATTGCTGAAGAAAAATATCATCCTAGTTCGTAAGGATACTGGAGGATATAGTGAATTTATCGTAGAAGGAACTCCTGCTAAAAACTATATCATAGTTGATGATTTAATATGCTCTGGAAATACTGTGAAATATATAATCAACAGTATAAAAAACGAAGTACCACGATCTAAATGCTTGGGAGTGTATTGCTATATTCCAGAAGAATCTACATACAGAAGACATCCAGAGTACTGTAAAAAAGATTTAGGTATCGAATATCTTTAAGGCAATTCGAGCGGCCGGGTTCTCTGTAAGTTGTTTTCTGACAACGACTTACGCTTGTTAAATTTTTTCCTAAAGATTATTGTTGACAATGACGATATATATGATATACTTAGGACATAGCAAGTAACCACTAACGAAAAGGAAACGAAATGGCTGCTAATGTTGAATCTATGTTTTACACAGGTGCTACTCCGTGGCACGGACTTGGTGAAAAGTTGGAAGATGCTCCGACAATCAGTGAAGCTATCGAGGCTTCTGGTTTAGATTGGGAAGTTGGAGTCAAAGATCTTGTAACCAAAGACGGTTACGATGTTCCTGCAAAAGCTACATATCGCAAAAGCGACAATAGCATTCTTGGAGTAGTCGGACCAAGATATGTCCCTCTCCAGAATAAAGATGCCTTTGAATGGTTTCAGCCGTTCGTAGATGCCGGTGAATGCACCCTGCATACTGGTGGATCGTTAAGTAGCGGTCAAAAGGTTTGGGCATTGGCTCAACTGAATCGTGACCCTAGCGAAATTGTCAAGGGTGACGAGGTGCAGAAGTTTATTCTTCTCTCCAATAGTCACGATGGCACAACCGCTATTCGTGTAGGTTATACTCCGATTCGTGTTGTCTGTGTCAATACATTGGCTTTCGCTCACCAGAGCGGCGTAAGCAAACTCCTGCGTATTAGACATACCAAAAGTGCAGCAGCTAATCTTGATGGGGTTCGTGATATCATGGACAATATCAACGGACAGTTTGAAGCTACTGCTGAACAATTCCGATTCCTTGCTAGTCGAGATTTCAATCAGGCTGACGTTCGTAGATATGTCAAGACCTTGTTGAATGTTGATAAGACCCATGACGAAGACCTAAAGACCCGTACTAAGAATATTCTCGACGAGATTCTTGGCACTATCGAGGGTCCAAAGCAGTCAATGCAAGGTGTCAGAGGTACTTGGTGGGCAGCCTATAATGGCTTCAACGAGTATCTTAATTACACCAAGGGTCGTAATACCAACAACCGCATGGAAAGCCTGTGGTTTGGTCAGAACGGCAGTGATAATGTCAGAGCGTTGAATCTCGCCACAGAGTATGCCAACGCTATATAACGCTCTCCTTTCGTGGTGCGTGTCGGGAGGGTCAGCCTTGGAAACAGGGTTGGCCCTCCTTCTTTATATCTATAAGTACTTGTCAATAAAGGACTTAGCTGATTCCCGGCCGCGCGTCACCCCCCAAATTAAGTATATATATTATAAAACGTAAGTCCTTATGTATCAAGGGGTTACGCACGATTTCCTAATGGACATGGGAGGTGAAAGACGATATAATGGTATAGGGTAGACGTAAGTTGTTTACCAATAATGACTTATATACGATCTATCATCATAATAATGCTGTTTATTATTGTCCCACCCGAACCATAAGGTTTGGTCTGGATGGTTATAGTCAGCGAATATAGGAGGCACTTTAGTTATGCAAGAAGAAAATGAATGTATATGGCAATTTATTGTCTGTAGAAATAATATACCAGTAAAAGTCAAATGTTTTACCAATTATGAACAGGGTGCTGCCTATACTGATAGGTATGTTAAGAGTATAGATTCCTGTTGTAAAAAATTACCTATTTATGGTGATGGAGAATGTTACAGTAACAAAGATATTAGTGTGGGTTTGTACCTAGGTTCTTTGATTCCTAATATTGGTTTCAATAACGAAAGTACCACACAATAGTCAAAGTATTGTACAGACCTGTCCCATATGTTATAATTGAGAACAGTGGGCTAGTCCTGTCCTACGTATTTATTATAGCCAATTATTCTATCGTGTCAACAGGAGGAGTGAATTTTGATAGTTCTAGCAATATTGTTTCTATTATTCGTGGAGGTTTGAATGAGATACCCGTCATTTAATTTATTAGGATTATTATTTGTTTTAGCAGGAATTATAAAGGTTTGTGAGATTTTGTCAATAGATTTTTTTCAAATAAAAAGTACTGATTTTCTAACTGTACTTGGGGCAATATTCCTTGCTTATATTTGTTGGACAATTTCTAGACTATTACCTTCTCTTTTAAACTATTTTAGTCTACAGGAGAAAATTTGTATGCAAGCAATTCGTAATAACTATTTTGAGGCAGAAGAATAGGGAATATAGTGTATTATATTAGTAGGTTAGGTATATATTATAACCACCCGACCTGCATAAATATTAATCTATATCTCTGATTCTGTCAATTAGAAAACCAATCTTAAATTTACAACTAACGAAAGGTGGCAGATTATGCAACGAAACCCAGTAAGTACGGAAACTAATGGTGTGATTTGTGACAAGATACTAAGTATCATAGGCAAACCAGATAATCTAGTCACTTGTAAAGCTATCAATCTTTATTCAGATAGGTATAGAGTGAATGTTTATACCAAGATAGATAAAGATGGGTGTGAAGGTCAGAGAATAACATATAGTTGTTTTGCTAAGATTAATAAAGACCTTAAGATAACTATTGTGGATGAATATCCTAAACTTTCTTCTGGTGTTCTTAATGCCTAAAGGTTTGTACTACCTAATCTATTCAGATTGGACAGATGTTGGTAGTCAGTGAGTTTAGAAGACTTTTGAAAATATACCTTGCACATTGACCAGTTTAAACTATTATACTGTATAACTGTTTTATGGCTGGGCTAGGCTTATAGGAAGTTATTATGAGAATTATAAAATATCTTATTGGAATATATGCTCTTTTAGTTTTTATATTTTTGTTGATTCTTTATGTAGATATGATTTATGTTCCTGATCCTTTGAATAGGCAAGAACAATCTGCTATATATGTTGTACATAATTTAGAACAAGATGTTTCTAAAGAGGATATAGATATAGATATAGTTTCTGTAGAGCTAAAATCTACTAACTACTATCCTCATGCTAGTAGAACATTTAACGTATACTACACAAGAAAAGATAGTGAAGAAGTTAGATGTTATAGTAATATTAAAATAGATAATAGTGGATGCACTTTCGGAGACTTTTATCGTTGGTGGTATTACTATTTAAAAAATTAATGGAATTAATTTGTAACATCTAAACTAATAGGATCGCCCCCATGCTGGTAGTCAGCGAGTTATGATATCACTTACATTGAATAAAAATATTGATTGTAATAGTTTATGCAAAAAGATAGGGGAATATGTGGGTGAATATAATAAGGAATATGGCGATCTTAAAGATTATGTATTAGTTATAGATATTAAGAAAATAATAGATAGTCAGGAGACTAATAAGATAACTAATATTGAATTTAGACAATAAAAAACCCCCAGACGAATCCGGGGGTCTCTTAAAAATATAATTAAAATAAATTATAAATTAACTATCTGCTATTGTTACGTTAACTTGTGCAGTTACCGCAGGTGTTTGATCAAAACCAAGTCTCAAGTCATTTAATGAGACAACAACAGCATAAGTGGCATTAGCTACTGCCGCATGATTTGTCAACCTAAGTACATGATTGTCAGACCCATCATTAACAACCTCCCAAGTGCCTTGACTTGATGTAGCTGTTATGCTGAAATCACTACCCAGTTGTGATGGGGCAACATTTGCTCCATCGCTCGTTACCGTAACAGTAGAGATGTTAGTAGTATTGTTATGAGTATCTTTAGCATAACTAAAGCTGGCTGGATCAACAGCAATAGTAGTATTTGGTACAATATTACTAGGGTCTAATTTAACATCAAAATCATCAAGTTTAGCACTAAGATCAAGAGTAGTATTAAAACTAAATTCTCTAGTCATTGTTAAAGCACTAGAATTAAAGGTGTTATTCACACCAGCACTTACGCTACTATTTGTATTACCAGCAGCATTTACTGCTGAGTGCATAGCAGCAAGTAAAGCATATACTACTTCTGCACCTTCAGCAACATTATTACCTTGATTAAATCTTGGTAAATCGCCTGTTGGAATTACTAAGTTACCAGCAGCTACCGAAGTACTCTGGGTAGTGACGCTTGCATTTGCAAATACATCACTTACATTATCTAATTTCGCCATTGTTATTCTCCACAAAGGAATATATTCGAACTAAAAAAACGCGTTATTTGTTTTTACACCATACAAACTATTATTATTAACATTATTAGCACTAGAACCAATAGGAACAGGGAACAAGAACCAGTATATTATATTATGACCATTTTTATCATTCTATTTGCCCCTATTATACCTATTACAATCCTGCATAAACCATTTTAAACCCTTTTGAACAAAATTTTAGGCAATATTAAGCTAAAAACATTATAAGTCTACTTATTATGACCAGCGGAGGTGAAATTAGGTAAAAACTCTAGGAAAAATAAGAATCCTGAAATAGCCTCAAGTAATGGTGTTCCTAGTGCCGATAATCCTATTGACAGTAGTGATGGTATCTTGTATACTATTGGTAGGAAAGTTAATTAATTAGGGGAAATAATGTATAAGAGCGTACTTCTTACCGAAAGCGAAATCAAACTGTTACGCAAAGTTTTACATACTCATATTGATACCAATTTGAATCAAATAAAAGACAAAGAAGCTAGTAATTTACATATCATTGACAGAGCATTATTGGGTAGGATTCCCACAAAATAGATTAATCAAGAAGTAATCAGGGGTTAATTACCCACAAATGAAATGGAAATCAAATGGAAATACTCTCTACCTTATTTATGTTAGCACTTATCTGGGCATTTGTGCAGGGATTTAGAGAAGGTTATAGGGGTGATTATGATGATAGTCTGCCTGATTATTTATACTATAGAGATAGTAAGAGTGGTATAGGGTTTGGTATTAAAACTAAGAAGAGAAAGAAGTAATGGAGATATTTGGTAGAGTATTACATATTGTGGCTATTTTAGCTACTGCGTGGTTTTTTATTGCATCTTACAGCGAATGGAAAGTGGACAAAAGGAGAAAATAAAATATGATTAATAAGTATATTAATTTTGTAGAAGAATGGTGTGAGATATTGGAGTCTAAATTCCAGAGTGCATACCCTCAGAACCCTCCTGTCAAGTATGGGTTTAAGATAAACAAAAAGTATACTAAGATTATCAGGGTAGACTCTGGCGGTAGTAGTAGTGTTCATGCTTTTGTTGATAATAGCAATTTGGATATATTAAAAGCAGCTACATGGAACTCTCCAGCAAAAGGTGCTAGATATAATCTGGCAGAGAATTTTGATAGGGTTTTGGAGGTTTGTGATCCTCATGGTGGTTATTTATACAGTGGAAGAAAGGTGGCAGTATGAAGTACTTTAATGAATTATTTGATATTACAGACCAAGATTATCTTATGTTGTACGATGCCCTTTTGGAAAAACGTGCAATGATGAGAAGAGACCAAGAAAAAGGTTTGCCTGATATGGGTAAAGATTATGATATGGAAGATATTAATAGATTGTCTAAGGAAATGTGGGAAGTCTTTAATTTGGAGGATAGATTTAGCAAAAAGAAGGTGGCAGTATGACAGACGAATTACGACAAAATATAGAAAAGTTTATTGTTTCCTATGAGAATCAAATTAACGATAAAAACAACATGGACACAAGGACTACAGAGATATTTTTAGAGGGTGCTATTAATCTACTAACAGAAGTTGTAAAGAAGGACAATTAATATGCTTGTAGAACTAGATAAACATGATCTAACTATGATTGTGGACTCATTAGAGTATATGAGTGAAGTTATGAAAAAGCTGGAAAAGAGTACAGGGTATCAACCTTATACTCTTGATCAGATAAATAGTATGGTCAATTTTTTGGATGGTTTTTATAATATTAGAGATTTAAAGTAGGAGAAGATATGATAAATTTCCTAAATGGCTTCTATAATTAAGACCCATAATAATCGAGTTGAATTGCTACAAAGGTGTAAATAAAACAACACAAGCAATTAACCTATATTATGAGATAATTATGGATGATTCTATAAAATTTGAAATAAAAGATTCCGACACAAACAAGGACATAAAATCAGTTAGAATATTCAGGTCATACAAGCAAGAAAATGGAGAAAATGTTTGGGGATATATTGACAGTTTGCATCCGATGAGTACAATGGAATTACTCATTCTCAAGAATACCTTACAGGAATATTTATACAATAATGACTGGGATTAATATTCAGTCTCCTTGGTCTACTCTTTTAATTGATGGAGATAAGTGCGTCGAGACTCGCAGTTATCCTATGCCTAAAAAATATGAAGGTGAAGAATTAGCCTTAATAGAAACTCCCGGTAAAAGTGGAAACTTTAAAGCTAGAATTATAGGAACAATAACATTTAGCCATTGTTTTGAATATCCAGACCAATGCTCTTGGCAAGAGGATTTTAATAGACATCTTGTAGAACCAGATAGTGAATTTGGTCGGAAAGAAGGAAAAAAGAAATATGGTTGGGTGGTTAGTGATTTGAATAAATTTGAGGAATCTCAACCAGCACCTAATAATAAAGGTATAATTTTCACTAATAACTGTCAAATAACTATTCCTTCAGGAGTTTAGACATGAATACAGAAATTACACAACAAGAAGCATGGAGAATTTTAGATGCTATTATAGCATATAAAGATGACTATGAACTTTCTGTTCCTGTTATTAAAACAATAAAAAGCATAGAAAAGAAAATGAAAAAGATAGTTAATGAGAATTAGGAGGAGGATAGTATGAAATATACTATACGACAAGAAGATAAATTTAGGTTTGTTATCTATAAAAATGAAAAACCTTTGCTTTTACCTTGCAAGTTAACAAAACTCAAAAAAGTAGAATTTGATAACAGATTGGAAGCTGAAAAATATATTAGCGATGTACAAAAATTGTGCAATAGTGGGAAAGAGTACATGGAGATTTATTAAATGTATATTGTAGTAACTAGCGATTTGAGTAAGTATTCTGTAGAGTTAAAAAACTTTCGTATTGGAGACAGGGACGATAGAATATTTGGCCCTTTTGAGGATAAACACACAGCAGAAGAATGGGTTGATAATCATTGTGGAACTAAATACTGGACTATAATTAGATTGGCAGATGCTTGATGTATGTTGTTATATGTATAAATTGCGATAATTCAAATTCAACAGACTTGGATAGTTTGGATTGGGATAAAATTGTATATGGTTGGCTTGATACCAAAGAAGAGGCAGAAGATTGGGTGTCGAAAAATTGTCCCTATGGCTATAAACATAAAATAGCAAAAGTGAATTGTAAAAATTTTGACAATGGTAACGAACCGTGGAATCAATAGAAAATAAATTTTATTAGTAAGATATGAATATATATACCTATTATGAAGATGTAGGGTTTAATTATCAGACAGAACTAATAGAGGTATGGAAAAAAAGCTGGTCAAGACAAGGTTTTGTTCCAGTAGTTTTAACTAGGATTGATGCACAAAAATCTCCTTTGTATGAAAAGTATTATAGTTTTATCCAAAGGATTCATAAAAACATATCAGATAAAATTTTGCCAGAAAATAGCTACTGGTTAGCCGCACAGTTAGAAATAGCTGCTTTTACAACTATTGAAAAACAGGAACCCTCTTACATATCAGACTATGATTTAATCAACAGAGATTTTCAGTTCAAACCAAAAGTAGGTAAATTACATTGGAGAGATGAATGTTGTTCATGTTTTGCTTCTAGTAATGGTAATAATTGGATTAAATATATTAAGTTTCTACTAACTCAAGAAAATATAATTACAGATTGGTGCTTGAAAGAAAAACTAAACACAAAAAGAGAATACTTCCATGATCAAGATTTTTTGATAGCAATTAAAGATCAGGGTTTAGAACAAAATATTTTTAAAATGTCCAGAAAACCCGATTTATGTCAGATGTATTTCCCTGTAATAAATAACAAAAGTATAAAGACTTATCACGTTTCTCATAATAATGTAAAAAAAATCACAGCGATTTATAATACATACAATAATATACTAAATATCAATAATGCAGATATTGTCTATGACAACTTAGATAAGATTCGTTTAAATATAGCTAAAGAGATTTTAAGTATCGAACATGACAAAACCACTCTGTAGAGAGTTATTATTATCAAGAAAACAATGTTGTGGATGTAGATGTAAAAATTGTCCATATATTCCTAAACATAAGAAGGGCAGCACCAAGACATAGTATGGTGTATTATAATATACTATTTTAGGAGGTATAATGAGATTTTCTTGTATTATCTTTATATTACTAACTGGATCGGTTTTTGCTCAGGAAAATGGTATTAAGTTTTTTGAACAAAACATTAAGCCAGTTTTAACCACTCAATGTTATTCATGTCATTCTTCTAATTCTAAAGATGTTAAGGGTGGATTGTCTGTAGATACTAGGCAAGGTATATTAAATGGTGGAGATTCTGGCCCATCAGTTGTTCCCGGTAAGATTGACGAGAGTTTATTATTAGACTATATTGAGTCTGGGGATATGCCACCAGATAATCCCCTGAGTGAAGAAGTAGTTAATAATTTTAGACAATGGATTAAAATGGGTATGCCTGACCCAAGATATAAGTCTGAGAATAGGGCTATAGAATTAAGACAGGCTAGAAATTTCTGGGCATTTAAGAAGGTTACTAAACCTCCTGTAGCTAAGTATGATGATGGTACAGAAATAGATGCTATATTAAATTTAGAAATACAGAAGCATAAACTAAAACCAGTAGAGGTAGCAGATGATTATACTATTGTTCGTAGATTATATTTTGATTTGATTGGTCTACCACCAAGTATTGAGCAAATAAAAGGCTACACAGATGATACTTCAGAAGATAAATACGAGAAGTTAGTTGATAGTTTATTGCAGGATAATGGGTTTGGAGAAAAATGGGGACGACATTGGTTAGATGTATCAAGATATGCAGAATCATCTGGACAAGATAGAAATTTAATTAGTCCTTATGCTTGGAGATATAGAGATTATGTTATAGATAGTTTTAATCAGGATAAACCATACGATCAATTTATAAAAGAACAAATCGCTGGCGATCTACTGCCACATAAAAGTTATGAAGAATATAATAACAACCGAATAGCTACAGGTTTTTTAACAATAGGTACTAAAAATATACAGGCACAAACTAAACAGTTCGTAGCAGATCGTAATGATGATCAGATAGATGCAATTACTAGAGGTTTTTTAGGCATGACTTTAAGTTGTGCAAGATGTCATGACCATAAATTCGATCCATTTTCTCAACAGGATTATTATGGTGTTGCTGGAGTATTTAATAATACAGAAAACATGGATGGTCTTTACAGAGGTAATAACAACACAGGATACTTGGGAGACTACGATTACCTGCTGACAGAAGAGACAGAAGATTTATATAAGAAGAGAAAGATACAGGAGTGGTTTCTCCTGTGTGATATTAAAAACTTGGAGACACAGATAGAGTCTATTAAAACGTGGAACAAAAGGGCAACAGAGGATCAATTAAATAGAGAATTGGGTAAAAGACAAAAGAGATTAGATGAAGCAAAGGCTAAGTTATCAGAGGAGTATTTAAAATACCTAGAACATTTACAGCCTGTAATGTCTGTTAAAGATAAAGACAAAATGGCAGAAATTAAATTAGCAATTAGAGGAGAGGTAAATAATCTGGGCGATGAAGTACCAAGAAGATTACCAGAAATATTTAGTGATAGACCTAATCTTAACTTTGATAATACCAGTGGACGATATGAGTTTGCAGAATGGATAACACATAAAACTAATCCATTAACTTATAGGGTTCATGTAAATAGAGTATGGATGCACTTGTTCGGTAAGGGCATACTGGACAGTTTTGATAATTTTGGTATACTTGGTGGTGAACCTACTAATCTTAAACTTATGAACTATTTATCTACTAAGTTTATTACGGGTAGGCTATCAAATAAAAGACTTATTAAAACTATTGTTATGAGCAATGCGTATAAGCGTAGTAGTAAATTTGATAAACATAATTATGAGATTGATCCTGACAATGTTTATTTCTGGAGAATGAATGAGAAAAGATTAGAGGCTGAACAAATTAGGGATTCATTATTATTTGT
>CERP01084561.1_pt1 | contig 13664 bp, 21 predicted proteins | sample 530801 | NCBI WGS metagenome assembly CERP01 (sample SAMEA2620991, study PRJEB7988) | marine metagenome | biome: marine biome (ENVO:00000447); feature: surface water layer (ENVO:00002042); material: "saline water (ENVO:00002010), including plankton (ENVO:xxxxxxxx)" | depth 5 m | reverse complement strand
CTCTTCTTAGGCGTTTTGCGGGCCTTCTTGGACTTCTTTGGGGTCTTACCAGTGTAACCAACATTTCGTGCGTAGGAGGACGAATGTCGGTACATTCCTGAGACACTTGCTTCAGCCTGCTTGTCTGAACAATAATATGAGTCAATCAGAACCTCTCCCGAATCATCTCTAGAAACTGTATAATGTTTGTATGGACTAGCATTGAAACTTGATTGGATTTCAAAACCTGCTACCTTGATATGTTCTAGAGTTGAAGCCCAAACAACCTGACCACCATTGACTCTAGCGATTACAAGTGGGTTACCACCGTTAGTAAAGAGATTGACTTCTTCGTGATTTTGTGTAATATCAACCCATGCGATTGACATTGAACCTTGAATGTTATCTGCAACCCAACCGATTCCACCGTAGCGCAGTCCAGCGTTTATTGCCTCCGTGTCTACTTGATGACTCTTAGGCTGTCCTGTATAGTTGAATACCCAAGAATCATTTCTTAAAACTCCATTATGTGTAACTATGAGGTTGTTTGAAACGACTGGATGATTGTTACCATTGTTACTTGTAGAACCCTGAGTAGTATATCGAGTGTGGAAGAATGCATAGATGGAATTAGTACCTGAAACCATTTCTATTTTGTCAGCCATTTTTCCAGCACTTCTAGGGGCTTTGAAAACTACTGGCTCATCTGCATTTTCCCAAGCCCATGAAACTCCCGCCGCATGCGTCCCTCTATCCTCTAAAAGAGTCCAAAGGGCCTTAACCTCACTGACAGGCATTTCACTGCCTTCAGAGAGCATTATACCGCCAATTCCACACATTCAAGCCACCTCCCTTAACTCTCTCTGAACTTGCTGGAAGTTAGTGTAATGTTCCCACATTACTTCGTCCCTACTTCCTAGAATGTAATCAGGTGTTTCAGCGATTCTTGCTTCAAGAGCAGTTCTTAGTTGAGCATTGACATTTATCATTCTGCAAAGTCCGTCGAAGTCAGGACTGAAGTTTCTGAAGTCTACATCATCTGCATTACAAGCCCAAGAGATTAGGCGATGCATTAGCATAGCGTAGTTAGAGATTTTCTGACCGTTTAGAGTACCATTATGCATTCTGAACTCAATGATTCCTGCCGACCTAAAACTGCTGATATTTACTGCACTATACTTGCCAGAAGTCATTGACCTGAGTTTGTCCTGATAGTAGGACTTAGCAGCAATTCCGAACCTGTTTATTCTACTATCATAGGTTCCTAAAGGCCTCTTACAATATCCTGAAGCCCTACCGCCAGTTCTACGACTAGGTGCTACAAGTTCGCAGAAAGCAGGCCAAAAGTAGTCAGTTGCTTCAATGATTTTACCAGCCACTTTTGCCTTTGCTGCCGCACCCATTCTACGGAACCTAGCAGAGCAGTTATCGACGCCCATTGTAACATGAGTACCGCAAGAAGAGTTTACCTTTGCACCTGCTCTAACAACTGCTTTCATGATTCTACGAGCATGTGCTAGTCCAGCCTGTCCATGTAGGATAGGTGAAACGATTTCTGCTGTAAGGCCAGTTCTAGAGCAACTAAGACTGCTGTCTGTTTCTGTAACCCATCGACAGTCGTCTGCACTTCCATCCATTCTAGCATGTCTTAGACCTAATCTTCGACTACCATGATAACCGAAGGAACCTGCGAAGATTGCTTCGTCTACTGTCTGTATTGCTGCTGCGATTTGTGAGTGAGAGATTCCCACCAATTCTAGTTCTAGTCCGTATGTTTGTGCCATGCTAATTCAACTCCTATCTCTTCTGAGATATACTAGCGGAGCGGCTGCCCACATATAAGGTAAGTGGTGATTTTGTGAAAAAATCAGGGTTCCGAGAGAGTTTTTACTCAGCCGACATCATAAGTTAAACAATTTAGCAAACCGACCTTTTTTCTTCTTAGGTCTAGGTTTTGGAAGGTCTACTGGATTCATCTTTTTGAAAGTGGCTTTTTCCATATCAAACCAAATGTAAGAATATGGAACTTCTCGCAATGACTCTCCATTTTGCACAAAATCGACTCCCCATCTTTTTGACAATGTATCGAAATCAACTGGCAGAGTATTGAATAAAATCAGATTGCTAAGATTAGCGTCTGTCCATCTATTTACGATTGGTCGCTGAGACAGAAAAATAGGTTTGATTCTTTTCGCTCTTCCTTGAACTGAAAGTCGTTTCAAAGATAGAGGGATTTTAGTTGGAGTAATCAAAATCGAAGCCTCATCTAAAATTACTGTAAAAGTAGTTCTAGGTTCAGTATCAGCCACATGGAATAGAAAATCTACGATATGTGAAACATCATCCTCTAACCATTCCAAATCAGGCCAAATTACAGTAACCCTTTCTTTGAGTATAGACTTCTGTATCTTTTTCATATCTCGTAGAGGGTCTGCCAATAAATCATAATCACCATGTTGGCATTTAGGGTCTATGATAATGAATCTATGAAACTCTCCAAAAGATTTCGATTTAACCGCCTGCTGAAGTGTAGAAATCGCCATAGTAGTTTTTCCTGAACCTGATAATCCAGCAAACAAAGAACCTAGACTTTTCCCGTCAGGATGGTACATTTTTTCAAGCGTTAGGCTCAATTCTCTCATCCTCCCCTACTGATTGGATAGCATCTACCTTTTTCTTGCGTCTAAAGGGCCATAAACGGCTAAGAATCGACCTTCTACGCCTACTAGGGTCTGCATTTTTTCTGATATGCATAACAGGAGGAACATATGCTGACCCGACGGTAGCACCCCAAACCACTAGAGGACTCACTGGAACATTGATTCCGTAGTGCTGCATCAGATTAACTGTTGAGACTTCTAGAGCATCATAATCAGCACTAGAACGGGTCAGAGTCCAGTCCTTCTTCCCCATGACTCCACGACCCCAATGAGTTAGCATTCTATCTAGTCCTAAAAATCCTAATCTTACCATCTGACCAGTCGCCTGTAAATCTAATTGACCAGCACCACCTACAAGACCAGCGACAGGTGCAGGAATAGTGTTAGGAATTACATCTCCTTCATCTGCCGAATCCCATTCTACATTCCCCCAGTCCTCAAACTGATTTTGTGTATTTTCTTCAGAATCCCAAACTGGAATTGTCTCTTCGACTTTTTCCGATTTTGTGTAATTCTCTGTTTCAGGTTTCACAGAATCAACCGTTTTAGATTCCATCTTTTTCGCATGTTTGTAGATTGCATTTCGACTTTTTCCATTACCTACACCATGTCCATATTTATCAAAAGTGGACTGATATTTTCCAGTATCAGTAGGATGTCGTTCAACTTTACTCATTCTTCATTCCTCCTACTTTAGCATCGACCATTTGATTCATCGAGGCCTGCATATACGCCTGCATCAAAGGATGATTTTGTGCAGCCTTTGTCGCTAATTCAAATGACTGAATAGGTGAATTAGTATTCCTTCTACTTTCAGTATATGCTCGCATGAACTCGCCTACTCCACCAAATAAAAGGCCTAGCGTCATTCCTGATAATTGTCCTTTGTATTCCCATAGAACATCTAACATTTCTTTCAATTGTAACCCTTGATGTATCGTTAAATTATCCAGTGCGTCCCAAAATCTCTCATCTTGCGTCCAGTGTAAATCCGGCATGTGTAACCCCACTGTAAACCACTTAATTGAGTTGTTGGTTCGGGTATGAATACCAAGTCTGATTCAACAAGTCTCCGAAGGTCTGAGGACTCTCTCCCGACCAACTTCTTTTGTTACTATCTCCCCACGCTTTAATCACGAATTGTTGGTCAGTAAATACATTCATCAATTCATAGTTAGATTTCTGTCTAGCCTGTCTCGCTGAAATTGGTTTAGAAACAGTTTTCGATATTCCAACTTTCTCAGAGTTTTCTTCACAAAATCGGAAGATTCCACCTTCTCGATAATCTCTCAAAAAGTATGAAGCAGAACCTCTGAAAACCGTCTTAGTCTTCTCACCCATTTTCATTGAATAGACTCCTGACATTATCACTATCAATTCTCCATCTCCATCATCTTCCCATTCTCCGAGATTGTAACATGCTGGAAGCGGTCTAGGTGGAAGAACTGTAAAATCTGATTTTGTGAAAATTACTCCATCAGTTGCTTTGGATAATGCACAAAATCCATTCAACCGATTTAGTTCTGCAAGTCTCGCTCTAGTCGAACCACAGATAGTCGAAGCATAGAATGGATTAAACATTGAGTTTTTTCCAGTTTCACCATTCACATTCTGCACACATTTCCCATAAACGCTGTTGGCTAAAACCTTCGCCACCATGTAAGAAGTAGAGCCTTTTTCGGCTTCAACCTTCATCTTGTAGACCTTATCTAGAAATGGTCGAAAAGGTCTGTCTGAAGGGTCATTCTCCATGAAGTAGAAATGCTCACCTAGAATAAACTGCGAATGAGGCCATTTGCGGGCTTCTACAAGTTCATCGGCAGTAAACCAGCCATGAATGATTCTAGGGGCTACAAGTGTCCCTAACGAGGACTTTTTGACCAATGGATACCAGTCCATACCCTCATCAAAAACAACGAAGGCTTCTGCGAATCCAAGTTCCATCGGTTTCCTAGTTTCACACCAATTCCAAAAAGACAAATCTTCATCCCCGATTATCCAGTCTCCATTCTCGATATTTGGGAGGTGATACATCACATATGGATATGCACTAGCCAAGTCAACCGCCTTACAAGTTTCAGGGGCTACTCCTGCGATTCGTGCTTCAAACCAACCACCAGTGTAGGCAGACCAAGCCTTCTGCAATAATCCCTTCAAATGAGGGTCTACGAGATAATCGTTAATGACTGGAATGTAACTTGTGTCCATCAGATTCCTCATAGAAGTATTTGCTAGTGAATATGGTTTAATGAATCGAACTCCGTTTTCCACAAAATCGGATTTTCTACGCCTAGCAAGTTCACCCGCTAGAATAGCATCTAGAACTGCATAAGTGTCAATATCTTCTCGATACAAGTCTCGATACTCAGGTTCATTCAATCTACTAACATCAAGAATAGTACCATCGAAACATCTCTCAAGTTTAGACTTCCCTAGATATTCTTTAGCAGCATTATTCAATCTCATTTTATTGTAGTATTGTGAAATATCCCACCATTCACATGTTCCAACTTTGTACTGTCCTATTTTCCAGTTCTGAGGTGAAAACCTAAGATTCTTTCCTTCTAGGTAATTCAACTTGAACTCTATCTCACCATGTTCCTCTAAATTGACCCATACAGACTGTTCTACACCATCCAAGAGGTTTGAGACTGTATCATCCTCCAAGAGATGAAAGATAGCCGTACTGTCATACTTGAGATTCCAAAAGAAGAACTCTTTCGTAGAATATCCTCTAGTCGCTTTTCGTGGCGTTCCATCTTTTCGATTCCCTCTTCCCGATTTCCATTTCCTAGCATGATTCCGATTGTAGAGAACTTGAATTAAATCTGCGAATGTTTCTATTTCCCAAACTCCGAACTCGGTAGAGAATAACCAAACTCTACCGTTGATAGTTTCTGTATCTGCTCCACATATCTGAAAGTCATGTAGAGAACTTCGTGCAGGTTTCTTTCTACGCTGCATTTCCATGATAGGTAAATCTCTCTTTTCAAGATTTAGAAAATCTCGATTTTGTGTAATTGCATAGGCGAATCTAACTTCTTTTTCCACAAAATCACCCACTAACTTGTTCATACGAACCGACTAAATCATCTCGCCAATCATCCCAAGAATCAAACCCGTCCGGTTGGTCTAGGTCAATGTCTCCATCAGGTGATGAATATGGCACTCTTTCACTTCCTCTAGCACCCCTCGCAAGAAGATTCCTTCTTCGTGCTTGTAACTCTCTAACGAAGTTCATATCAACAGACATAGGAAGTGCATCAGCAGCAGCACGACTAGCAGGTGTATTTGCAGCCCTCAAAGCAACATTTCTCCTATTCACTAATCTCTCTCGCTGCCTTGCTACATATCCTAACGCCCGTCTATCTGTAATCTGACCTTGGGTCGTGAATCTACCCTCACCATCAGTAGCCTGAATCACTGGAACAGAATAACCTTGACGAAGTGCAGTTCTTGAAACACTTCTTGCAGTAGCAGCACTTCTAGGTACATTTCTACCGGAAAGCCAGTTCCTTACATTTCTAGGATTCGTATTGTATCTATCAGCAACTTCACCAATACTTGTTCCTTCTACTAGGTCATTTAGTCTAGACCTAAATAATTCATCAGAAGGTCTACCTTGTGGCAAGTAAAATCCCTCCTATAACAATACACAAAATCAAGAGAATTAGAGTACCTTCTAGTATCATATTTAGTCGATTTACAGGTTCTTCTACCTTATTTTGTGAAATTGAAGAAATCACAAATCCGACCATTACCCCTAGACTAAACGCCCCAAAACCCAAAAAGATTGGATTAGGCGATTTCAGGCTTATTCCCCCTTATTTTTTCTAATTTGCATCATTTCACCATATGTATCTCTAACAATTTGTGAAACTCTAGGTTGAGAAACTCCGAACATTTCTCCGATTTTTTCCATAGTAAAAGTTCCCAAATTGTATAATTCACATATTGCGATTCTGTCATCTAACGACAATTTTCGCTCTCTCAATTTTCTGACCGATGGTTGATTTTGTCCCATAATTTACTCCTAAGACAAGGAGATTTATCAATGATTTCATTTACACAAAATCGACTTTTCTTATGATTTTCAACAGTCTTTTCTTATGAAAATGCTTGATTTTGTGAAATCCGTATAATTGCCGTTTTAATGCGTTTTAAGCCACTTTGAGGGTGTCCGTGTATGATTCATCCTGTTAGTACCACGAAATGTAACAGAAACGATTTACGATTTTCAAACCCTTGCAGTACCACGATTATGATTTTGGATTTTTCGCATTTTTTATCTTATTTTTAGGTACTTTTTTACCTTATTTTATCACAAATCGGAAGGATTTTAGGCTGATTATACTTCGGGAAAACCATGCAGCCAATAGCAGCAGGAGTCTCAGCCGGAGCAATTATCGGACTGGGCCTAGCCGTATCAAATGTAGTAACTAGAACCTTTTTCGGAACCGGATGGATAACATGGAGTCTTTCTTCAGTTGGTTATACTTCTAATTCCATGATGACAGGGGGGCCTCAATAATGCTCTTCTCAGATGGTGTAACAGGATTTTTCGGAATGACATTGTACGCTATGACAGCAGTTGTCGTCGGTGCTACTCTATTCGTCACTCTAGACCAATTCGGTGAAAGAATGATTGTTTCAATTAGGAACAGGGTGTGAGATAATGGCAGTAACTTTTCAAAAGATTTGGGAAACCTCTCAATCAGGCGACCTTCCTCTAGCAGCCGCAGGAACAGCACAAACAAACACATACGGAATTAACAGTGGCGGAGGCCCTGTAGAGTTCCTTATTCTTCGTGGTAATGTTACATTCGATGCAGACCCAGTTACTTCGGATATAGGCAACCTATTGTCAAATCTTAGGGTTGTATGTAACGGGGATGTACTGTTCGATTATAGAGCATCCACTCAAGCCGGAGATTCAACTCTAGCATCACCTTTTACTTATTTTAATAACAAAATAGGTGGACGATGCTATGAAGTTCCTAGCGCAGACCCTACTACAAGAGAATGGTACTGGGCTATTCCAATCGGACGACAATTACCTCAAGGTGTAAACCGTTGGGAAATCGTTCTAGGATGGGGCGGTTCATCAGTCGCAGGAACTGAAGAATCTACAAGTGGTAAATTAGAATGGTATCTAAGAAATAACGACGGAATGCAAGTTCAGACAACTGTTATTTCACCTACAAGTTTCACACATAGTGCTAACGCAATTGAAATGGTCACTGTCAGGATTCCTCAGTCTATCAACGGTGTAGTTAGCGGTATTTTAGTACAGAATAGCCAGCCTACTGATAATCTAGGAACTCAAGGAATTAGAGTTCAACCTCTAGGCCCTAACGGTCTTGAAGCGCAGATGTGGAGATGGCTAAACGGCGACCTAGAAAACGGTATCATGTATACTAATCCAACAGTCTCAGCGACTCAGCAGGATTTCGCATTCCAACTGCCCGGACAACTGCTTCTACCAGTTTTCGGTCTTCAAGGTGGAGATGTGATTTTACAGGTAGATACAGGTGCAGGAGATTGTACGAGAACTTACACTCCGATTATCTCTCAGCAAATCAATGCTTCACCTGAAAAGCAGCCTAGACAGACTGAACAGGTTCGTGGTAATGCAGCAGCCGCATTACTAGCACCAACTAAGAATTAAGATTCAACCAACTACCTTCTTCATCGAAATGTAGCGATGAAAATGGAACGGTTGAGGTGATACCATGACAGGAACTATTCAAGGCGGGACAGCCCAAATAACAACCTTTGACGGCCCTGCCTTAGCCTTGACATATTCCGACTGTCAATCACTGATTATATCTGCTTATGAAAGACCAGTCTACATCTCATATTCAGAAGGTGGATTACAGTCTGAACTAACGAGATTCAAGTTACAGAAAGTAAACGATGCTTCCGCAGAAGGCGAGTATGGATTAGTTTTAACTTTCAATACCCCATCTTCAGGGACTCTCTATTTCGCTTCCGCAAATGCCACGAACGACGCTTTAGTTACAATGTGGGCTATTTCATGCGGTAAAAAATACTAACTAGAAAAGAGGTGAAAAACTTGACAACTGCTGAGACTGGATTTATGCTATTTTACATGGCTATAGGTGCATTCGCTTATCATATGCTCAAAAAACCTGAAGCGTGATTCTAATGTCTAAAAAATCCATTCGTGCGAGAGGAAAAACCGATTCACAAAATCGGAGAACCATTCGCTCAGGTGGAGAGACATTCAGGTTCGATGCAGAAGGACAGGGAAATGATAGAGTGGTTAGTATTCTGAAACGATATACTCCAAAATGGATTCGATTCAGAACTAAACAACTCAAATCTAAAGGATGGAAAGTCCGAACTAGAAAACTCAAAAATGCACAAAATCAAGTTTTGATATTCAAAAGGAGGAAATAAAAATGAGAAGAAATGGTTGGAAATTATTGACATCAGGTATGACAGGAAGAGATGCTAGAAATGAGGTTTCTCGTCTTGCTACAAAATATAGAGCATCTAAAGTTAGATTGACTTTCAAAGCAAGTGAAGAAAAAGGCGGAACTTGGGCAACTTGGTTTAGGTGATTTTGTGAAAAAGAAATTACGGTTACTGACAATAGGAGATATTCAGAAAACTTCAGATTTTATTTTTGATAATAGAGCCAAGTATTCTAAGATGAAAATTAGACAGTTCAAAAGTGGTAAGATAGGAGTATTCGGTAGAAGGTGATTTTGTGAAAAAGAGATACCGATTATTCAGCAAGTTCACGAATGGAGATAGAGTCAATCGTAGAAATATGACGGTTGCTAGACTCAATCGTAGAACTCGTATCGCATTCAAAAAGGTGGGATTCTGATGTCTGAAGCAGAATCAGTCCAAAACGCTAGGATTCGTGACATCGAAACTAGAGTAAATCAAGTTGAAAATCAACTTGCTAGCATTCTAACTCGTTTAGATACCCTTAATTCCGTCGGGAAGGGCCTTTTAACGCTCTTGGCGGTAGTTCTAGGGGTAGATGTAGTACCGATGCTAGGAAGTGCGTAAAATGAGTGTTTATCAGCCTAAATTATGGAACGGGTCAGAATGGGTCGATAATCCCGATTATGCAGGCCCTATCGTAAGAGAGACAATTATTGAAGGATTAAACGCATTAGGAAGACCGATTCAATACAAGGTAGAGATAACAAATCCTAACTATCAAACCTACTATGTCGTATCATCTTCAATAGACCCTAATACTGGGAGGGGAGTAACTAACGATTCAGAAAGATTTTCTAAGGTTTCTAGTGTATCAGATATTGACGAAATAGTAGATTATTACAATAACAGAATCGTGTATTACAACGATATAATTACACAAAATCAAGAATCTCAAGATGAACGGGATGAGCAAGAAGAACTTGAAGAATCATTTCAACGAACTGTTCTACAAGAAACTGAAATAGAAATAATACCGATTACAGACACTTCAGATATGCCCGTATCAGATTATGAGATAGTAAATCAGAATGTAGGTAGTCCAGCAGAATATCTAGCGAAGTTAGGAAGTGGTGGTTCGACCATTACGATTTCACAAAATCAGATAGATTATGATGGAACTACAGAAGTTCTAGTAACCTACATTTTTACAGATGGTGAAAGTCGTAATACATACGGACATGTTTACACTACACAAAATCGAGAAGAATCTGATGCAGATTATCTCACTCAACTAGAAATTGCACAAAATCAGATTCTTGAAAACGAGCAAAGCCGTAGAGATGCTTTTCAGTTATTATTAACCGCAGAGGAAGATAGACTGAGGGCCGAAGTTACCACGACATCAGAATACATTACAGAAACGGTAGAATATGAAATGACTACTAGAGATTTGTACCTAAACAAAGGAGATTTTCTTTCAGAGTTCAAGATAACAGGCGAATGGGAATGGAAGCATGGTGGACAGATTCTATACCTCGTCGATGAAGATATTTCAGGTACTAGCGGAGCAACAAAAATTGTGTTCAATACAGGATATAATTTCGATGTTAGAATAGGATTTGAAGCAGAAAATATAGTAGAACATTTAGACAAACTAGGATGGGCTGAAAAGGACGGTTCTAGACTTGAACTTACCACTGGTTCCGGTCAGGAAGCCGCTATGGATTATGACCGAGATAAGGGCGGAGAAGTCCTTCCAGCAACTCAATATCTTGACGGTATTTTATCAACACAAATCAAAGGTTATGGCGGTAGAATTGAGATTGATATTGACAAAACTTCAAGCAACGGAATCGCTGGTTTTGTAGTAAAAAACGGTGTTCAGGAATGGTCTTTAACTAACTGGAAAATCGACGATGAGGTTATGATAAACATATCCAACCCTACAAGAGATGAAACTAGAGAAATCGTCACTACCATCAATGGATTAGGCGAGATAGTTAGCGAACAAGAAGAAGATGTTACACCTACACCTAAACCTCCTGAAGATGAAGGAGAAGGTGAAGGTGAAGGTGAAGGAGAAAATAAAACCGAATCTAGTTGGGGTTGGTGGATTCTTGGAGGGATTGCTGTCGTAACATTCGGACTGATTTTGTGGAGAATGACTAGACGAACTTCACAAAATCGGGCAGTTCCTTCAGCATCAACACCATCAGCACCACCACCAGTAGTAGTCAATGTCGAAGGTGGAGGTGGCAGTTCATGAGCGAGTTTGTAGAAGAAGCGAAAGAGAATCTTTCAAAGGCTTCAGACATAGTAGAAGGAGTAACTTCAGGTCTACTCATAATGATAGTTCCAATGCTTGCGATAGGTATAGCCGTAGGGCTTTGCATGTTTGTACTAAGAACACCTGCAAAGGTGTTAGACGGGGTGGTAAATTGATACCAATTCTGCTAGGTGCTGCTGCGATTACAGCAGGCGGTTATTTCGGAGGACAGGCTCTAGTAGAGCAGGTTTCAGAAGAAGCAGGAGAAGCAATAGGAACTGCTGCTAGTGGACTAATAGCAGGACTAGGGCCAATGATAGGTGCACTCGGCCCAGCAATAGTTACAGGATTTACAGCAGCCGTAGAAGGTGCTAGAAATGCCATTGACGGTAACGAAAAAGAGTTCTTTGAAGCCTTAACAATAATTGTATGTGCCTTCGGAGGTTATTGGGCTTTGAAAGGTTCTCTAATACCAAAGAGAGTGTAAAAATGCCACGAATCAAGAATCCATATACAGGTCGAATGATGACCGTCAGTAGTGCCGTTTCTTACGCAGGTAGGTCAGGGCCTAAAAGGTCGTCTTATTGCGCTAGAACGGCTAAAATCAAAGGAAACTGGAAAAGAAATCCTAACTCAAAGAATCTAGTCCAGCGTAGACGCTGGAAATGTCCATATGTAGTCGGGGAGTTGAGATTATGAAACGAACCGTAGGAGAGAAAATCCCTAGAAATATCATGATAGGATTTCTAGTAATAATCGTGATTACAAAATTACTGTCGATGAAGGCTAATCGGGACATTGAAAGTTGATTTTGTGTAATTCGTGTAGTTTATTAGCCAGTTGATAGTCGGCTAATTTAAGGAGGAATGTTGAATGCCCGATAATGAAATAAATTGGAATGATGCCCTGAAGCCAGTGAGTCTAAGACTAAACCTGACCGACCTAGAAATGGATGTAACTCATGAAGTTACATTCCTATCAACCCGTCAAAATGACGATGGTTCGATAGTTTCTAGCGTTGATTCAGAAACTTTGGAAGGAGACACGCTATGGCTCAGGTCTGCTCGATATGGTGCACAAAACGGTCTAGGTTCTCTACTTGCAGCAGCAGGCGGAGAAATCAATGACGGTGATGTGTTTTCTATCACTAAAGTACCATCAGAAAAGTCGCCAGCAGGCTACGCTTTTAGATGGACTACCGCTTGAAATTAGAATCTAATTTCTAGTGATTACGGGACTTGTCTCGATTTTGCCCCTCAGTGAACTTCGGCTCACTGAGGGGCTTTTTTAATTTTAAAAATCTTGATTTTGTGTAATTGAGTTACCTTATATCCTACCACCCAATCCCCTTACATGGAGGCGACAATAAAATGTTGAAAATCTTAGAAGCAATTAGAGCAGTAGTAGAAGCAGGAGCAGAAGAATTAGTCATGGAGGAAGCCCATGACAAAATCAATCAGAGGGATTATGATTGGTATGTGCATGACTTAGGCGCACTAGCCATGAAAACGAAGGACTTCATTAACAAAATCAAATATCAGGAAGTGAAAGAATGATACAGATTACAGACAATGGAAAACCTACGATTGAAACAGGTCTAGTAGAAATGTTCGGTAGACTCGTTCTAGTTACAGAATTAGAAGAACCTGAGTACCTATATCATCCAATTTCAAAGACCGTTCAAATCAAGTATTTCGCAGTTACAGAAACAGGAAAGTTCTCGGCAGAATCAAGCGGTTTGAAAACTTGGCTATGGGACGGCTACATGAGTCAATGAGGTGATTTTGTGAAGTATTTTATCACCCCTCAGTTCAGTTACGATTCTAAGAATCGAATCTACAAGAGACTGCCAGTTGCTATCTCCTACCCCTGCTCAAAATGCGGTAATAACAGGCCCCTGAAGCAAGGAACGCTCATGCCTGATACTTGCCCCTGCAAGGAGGTTCAAACATGCTAGTAGAGGTTATTTTTGATGAGTGTATTTTTGTAGGTAATTCTTGCGAAGAAATCATTCGTAGAATGAAGATTCTCGATTGGGAAAATCCTCAGACAATTATACAGTTCAAATCGAATGTTCAATCAAGATGTCTAGTGTTCAATGAAATTATTCTTTTCCATGATGCTCAGTCATTCCTTGAAGCATGTCTAGAAGTCGGCATAATCTCATCACTAATCATAGATGAGAACCATGAATCAGTCAGTTCAAAACCCAAATATCTCAGATTGTGATAAAATGTCAATTTTTACAACTTTTCTAAACAGGCTCGCAGTACAGCGTTTAGAAAATCATATTTTTACACAAAATCGGTTCGCTTGCTCAAACCCCCCATCTTTCA
>CERP01001985.1_pt1 | contig 13669 bp, 29 predicted proteins | sample 530801 | NCBI WGS metagenome assembly CERP01 (sample SAMEA2620991, study PRJEB7988) | marine metagenome | biome: marine biome (ENVO:00000447); feature: surface water layer (ENVO:00002042); material: "saline water (ENVO:00002010), including plankton (ENVO:xxxxxxxx)" | depth 5 m | reverse complement strand
CACTTAAAAACAGTAAATGATGAATAAGATTAGATTATATTATTTAATGTCAAAAGAGTGGATAAGAGAGAAGTACTATGGTAGTGCTTATGATAGATTTTTGGTAATTTCTATTGGCTTGATTCTTTTATTCTTATTACTAATTATCACAACATAATGGATCTTAAATATTTTAATATTAGTGAATTTGATTGCCCATCTCTTAAAGGTAGTGCTGCTATGCACATGGATAAAGATTTCTTACTCATGCTCGATAGAGCCAGAGGTTTATCAGGAGGGCAGAAATTTACAATCACTTCAGGATATAGGTCTAAGGAGCATAACAAGAAGATTGGATCAAAATCTGATAACCACCCTTCAGGAAGAGCAGCAGACATTGTGGCTACAGATAGTAGAAGTAGATACCTTATCATCAATGCTTTGCTTCAAGCTGGATTTAACAGAATTGGTATTGATTTCAAAAGAAACTTCATTCATGTTGATTCAAACGGAACAGATCTTGGGGGAACAAAATCCCCAAATGTCATTTGGCATTACTAACACAGTTGGCAACACTATATGCATAGGCAATGAGTGAAATTAAAATAAAATCTAATGGTCTTAGAAACGAATTGAAAGACATTAGAAAAAGCATAGACAAACTAACACAAGCTATATTAATGGCTCAAACACACAAACACTATGAGAATAATAGCAATACTACTTGCTGCAGTCCTGATGGGATGTGCAAGTGCAAAAACAGAACGGATAATTAAGTTCAAAGAAATAACTAAAGATGTCTGCATAGACAATCCAAATGAAGTGCTACTAGCACAACATCTGTACAATCAAATGGTTTTAAAAACCAACTAGAATGTTAAAAGTTTTATTAGGTTTACTCAAAGGGGGAGATGGTAGAAAGTCTGCTGCAGGAAATTTAGCTTGGGAGATAAGAGAAGCTATTAAGGGTAAGGAATTAGATCCTAATGAACTTATATCAATACAGACAAAGATCAATGAAATAGAAGCACAACACAGAACTGTGTTTGTAGCTGGATGGAGACCTTTTGTAGGATGGGTTTGTGGTGTAGCATTAGCATATAATTTTGTAGTAAGAGATTTATTTATATGGGCATTGCAACCTGAAGATGTACCACCTGCATTACAAATGGAGCATTTAATGACTGTTTTGATGGGTATGCTTGGTTTAGGTGGTTTAAGAACTTATGAGAAGCTAAAAGATAAAACCAAGTAATGCCTAAGAAATCAGTATCCACAAAGTTCATAAAAACAAAGGTTAGAAGAAAAGGTGTGCATTCTAAGTGCAAAACTTCTAGCCTTAAAAGTTCTAGGAACTATAGAAAATCCTATAAAGGTCAAGGTAGATAATCTATGAATCTATCTTATAAAATTTCAATTATTGACTTTTTTAAAAAAAACAACTACCTTTGGTGGGTTAGTGGTTTATTATTATGTAATTAATTATTAATTTTTTTAAAAAAAATATATGTCTAAAACTACTAAAGAACTAGCACAAGAAATAGCTATTGATTTCCAAAAATCCATACAGCAAAGAGTTGATGATCTATTAAAGATGGATTGTGATTTATACACAAATCTAGGAACTGATTCAACTAAAGAAGAGAAGTTAGAAGTAAAAAAAAATTCTAAACACATCTACTCATGTATCAGGGGAATTAATGAAGAAGTAGGTGCTGGTCTTTTGGATTGGATGGATGCTTAGAAAAACTATGCCAAAAACAGCAAAAAAACCTACTAGAAGTAGATTAGTAAAAAAACTTGATACTGTATTTAGTCAATATATAAGACTAAGAGATGCAGATAATAGAGGTATGAGCAAATGCTTTACTTGTGGTAAAGAAGATCATTGGAAAAAACTACAAGCTGGACACTTTCAAAGCAGAAGGCATTACAGTACAAGGTGGCATGAAGATAATGTACAAGTCCAGTGCCAAAAATGCAATTTATACAACCAAGGTGAGCAATTTCTTTTTGCTAAAAACCTTGGGCTAGAACTAGCAGAAACACTATCTTTGGAAGCAAGAAATCTAGTGAAGTTTTCTAGTGTGGAATTAGAAGAGATGATTAATTATTATTCTAAAGAAGTTAAAAAACTTACCTAGTAAAATTGTTTTATTGTTCTTGTTTTTAAAGGGGGATTTAATTATCCCCTTTTTTTATTAAATAAATTTTTATAACTTAGTGGAAAATTAGAACATTATGCAACATTTAACAAAACCCCAGCTAGTAGGAGAATTACTAGAAGCACAAGAATTAATCAAACAATTAAAACAACAACTACATTATGCCAGTAACAGACACACAACTACAAATTATTAGACAATCATCACTACATAGAGCAGTAGATATTTATACTGCAGGTAAATGTGAAAAGAAAGATATTTTGCCTACAGCAGAGTATTTTGCCAACTTTGTTATAAATGGAAACAAATAGCAAAGTAAAAGGAAGTTATATATATTTAAACCACAAAAATTATAAAATAGAAATTTATGTCACAGAAAACTACAGGGATAATCAAGAAAATATCTCAAGAGCAAACCTTCAAAAACAACTTTAGAAAAGTACAAATGATTGTAGAGATTGATGGTAAATACCCACAGCCAATACAATTTGATTTTGTAAATGATAAAATTGATTTACTACAAAGCTACAACGTAGGGGATAAGGTGGAAGTAGATTACAATCTACGAGGTAAAGAATGGAATGATAAAGTGATAAATAGTTTGGCAGTTTGGAAACTTTCACACTATGTGCCACAAGAAGTATCAGATCAAAATCCTGACAGAAAACAACAGGAAACAGCAGATCTACCATTCTAAATTAAAGGGGGGCTAACAGCCCCTTTTTTATTATGATAAAATCAATACAAGACATAAAACAAGACATACTAGACATTAAGTATGGTAAGATTAAACAAGGGTTAGGGATAGGTATTCCACCAATAGATAATCATCTAAGATTTGCTACATCAGGATCTTTTGAAATTATTATTGGTCATGCCAATGTAGGAAAGACTACATTCCTTACATACTTGTTCACACTATGGGCAGTCAAACACCAAGCAAAGTTTTTGATTTGGAGTAGTGAAAACACACCACAATCAATTGCTAGAAAGATTATAGAGTTTAAAATGCAAAAGCCTATAGATACTGCTTCAGAAGAAAGCATTCAGAAAGCACTAAATTGGTGTAATAATCATTTCAAGATTATAGATGTAAATGATTCCTACACATATAAACAAGTATTAGAAGAAGCTGAATCTGTATTAAATGTATGGAAGTATGATGCACTACTAATTGATCCTTACAATTCTTTAGTACAGGATAGAGATGATTTAAAAGTATTAGGAAATCAGCATTTGTATGATTATATGGTAGCAACGAAGTTTAGGTTATTTGCTAAACAGAACAAGGTTTCATTGTACTTAAATTGCCATGGAGTAACAGAAGCCAGCAGAAAAGTACATCCATCTTCACATCCTTATGCTGGGCATCCAATGCCATTACAAGGTTCACAAGTTGAAGGTGGTGTGAAGATGATTAATAGAAGTGATCAAATGTATTGTGTACACAGATATGTCCATCATGATGATTGGATGTACACAGATCTTCATGTACTGAAAGTAAAAGAAATTGAATCCTATGGTGCTAGACCAACACCACTTGATGAACCTATCAGGGTAAAAATGCAAAAAAACAATGTAGGTTTTGAATTTTGTGGCAAAGATTTAATGGGTAAAGAAATAGAAGAAATCAAAATGGAAATATGATATATTTAGCAGTAACAATATTAATAGGCATATCATTTTTATTCTTAGGATATTCAATGAATGCAGAGATTTCATTTGCACCTGTTCTAGGTTTTGTAATGGGTGCATTGTATTCCTTCTCTGATTTTGATAATGGGAGGGAGCATACACTACAATGTTTAATTGGATTTATATCTATAACTGTTGTATGGGAGGATCTTGGCTAAACATTGTGGCATCACAACATCAAGAGTGGATTAAGATAGTGAACAGCTTTGGTGTTTATGATGAAGCACAAGATGTAGTACAGGAAAGCTATTTGGCTTTATATAAATACTCTGATCCTAAAAGGATAATTAAGAATGGAAAAGTAAGCAGAGGGTATATGTACTTCACATTGAAAAGCCTAACATTTCAGATGTACAATAAAAAAAAGAAAATAAAAAAGATTAGCATTGATGATCAAGAAAACATCATACAGCTACCAGCACATGACAACATAGAAGAAAACAATGCTTTTCACAAGATATGCTTGTTGGTAGATGAAGTTGTAGATGATTGGCATTGGTATGATAAAATGCTTTTTAAGGTATATAGTCAAACTGATATGAGTATGAGAAAAATAGCTGCAGAAACAAATATTAGTTGGGTAAGCATTTTCAATACTTTAAAAAATCTTAAATTAGAATTAAAAGAAAAACTACAAGAAGATTATGAAGATTTCAAACAACAAGACTGGGAAAGAATCACCACCAATAGACAAAAGGACTAAGGCATTTAGAAAGTATAAGAAGAACTTAGAAGATGCATCTAAAGGATTAGGTGATACTATTGAAAAGCACATAACAAAACCATTGGGCATTAAGAAAGCAGTAGATACTGTATTTGATGAAATGGGCAAAGATTGTGGATGTGAAGAAAGAAAGCAGAAACTAAATGAGATATTCCCTTCTAGAAAGCCACAATGCTTCACAGAAGAAGAATTTGAACTTGTTCAGATGGCAGTAGAAACAAATAAGAATAGATTTACACCTGAAGAACAAAAACAATTTGTTGCCATATATAACAGAATCTTCAATCAGAAGATAGAATGTATTCCCTGCAGTTTCGCAAAGACAGTATGGCAAAGCCTAGTGAAAGTATATAATCAATACAAATAGATATGTTAAGCAATTACAAGAGAATAAACATTTTAAAAGAAACAGAATACTTTGCAGATTTCAATCTTATAAGTGGGCTAGTTTTAGATCTAAAGAAAAAGAATCCTAATGATGATGCTATAGCTGATGCAGTAAGTGCAATGGCTAGGATTGGATTATATGTAAACAATATGATCATGGAACAAGATCTAGTAGAGAAGCACATGACTACATCACGATCGGATAAGAACAGAGCCATCACAAGAGCAAGAACAGCAGACCAAAGACTACAAGAAGCAGAGAAGATGCTAAAGGACTATAAGAATATGTATGGCTAATCTAATCATTGGGTATTTTGTATTTAGGTTCTTAGAATGGGTAATTAAATCAATATAATAATGAGTGATTCAGTAAATAAGTACCATGATATGTTAGAAGCTGGATGGGTTTCTACATCAACAGATGATTATAGTAATGATCCTATAGTAGAAGCAGTAAAGTACGAACTAACACAGAGAAGTAAAAGAGGTCAAGTTAAGTATGGTAAGACATTACAAGAAAACAACCTTGATACTGTAGAATGGCTACAACATCTCAAAGAAGAACTTCTTGATGGGGCTTGTTATATCCAAAAACTTATTGTCCAACTAAAACTAGAGAAGAATGAAAAATAAAGGAGCAGGTAAGTTTGTAAAAGAATTGTATGATAAATTTAATGATACAGGGATAGAAAGAATAGCACACTACGCAGATTTAAAAGGCTACACAGTTGTGGATAAGGAAGAAGATTACAAGGTGGATATAATAGCACACAAGGGAGGGAAGGAAAGAAGAGTTGAAGTAGAGATGCTAAATAAGAAATTTACTTGTGCCAAAGACTTTGAATATGATAATGTATCATTCTTAGGAAGAAAAGAAAAGTTTGCAAAGGATGGTGCTTTTTGGTACATACTACTATCACATCATTCAGATCATTTCATTGCTTGTTATAGCAGCTTTATATACCAAGAGAAATACAAAAAGGAGATCTTTATCAATTCACCTTACAGGAAAGGTATGGATACTTTTTACAGAGTGCCAAAGGAATATTGTTACTTTATAGATATGAGTAATTAAAAAAATGTTTATATTTGTTTAAAACAATAAACAATGATAGATATTTTATATTCCACCACAGACTATTTAGAGCAGCAGCTTAAAAACCCAAACCACCTTGATGGTTACTACAGGGCAATAGAAAAAGAATTACAAAACAGAAAACAACAAGAACAAGATTTTTTACAATTATGATAGCGAAAAAAGATTTTAAATTGCATATTACCACAGATGATGTTTATAAAGGAATTGATGATGATACATATTTCACAGTTGCTTTAAAAGAAATAAAAAAAATATTCTACGATTATGGTGTAATGCCAAGCATAGGAGATACAATACTAGATGATGGAGGGAATGATTCTTGGGTAGTTATTAGGAGGCATTTTGTATGTAGTTGTTTGGAAATAGTGATAAAACCTTTTGAATTATGATTAGATTATTCAATGGTGAGAATTATGGTGTAGAAGAAATAAACACCTTAGCCAATTCAGATGAATTTTATTATGGGCATCTAGCTAAACATGCTTTATCTTCTAGTATGCTTAGAAACATACTTAATTCACCAAACACACAGCTTAAATACATGGAAGATGATGCCAAAGGCAAGGGTAAAGAATCAGAAGCCCTAATACTTGGCAAACTTACTCATTGGCTATACTTAGAACCTGATGTGTTTTATGGTAAGCATTATGTAGAAGCAGAAAGAATAAATGCAAAAGAATACAAAGATGCTGTATCTAAGTATGGTAATGATAATGTATTCAAAGCAAAACACAGAAACATTGCTGAATGGCTTTGTGAGAAGCTAGATAACAATGAAGAACTAAGGGAGATCAGAAAGAATTCAGAAGTAGAAGTGCCTAGTGTAGGAATGATAGATGATGTACCAGTAAGATCTAAAGCAGATATGGTGTGTGGTGATATTATCTATGATCTAAAAACAGGCATCACTTCCCCTGAAGATTTTGAATGGAAGGTAAGGAATATGCATTATGATCTACAGGCTTGGATATACTTGCAACTATTCCCACAAGCAAAAGAATTTAAATTCATCTACATTAATAAAATCACAAGAGATATCGGTTTAATAGATGTACCTGAAGAAGTAATAGAAAGAGGTGGAACAAAATACAGATTAGCAGCAGATGCTTATTTCAAGATATTCCACAACTGCACATTAGATGAAATAAAATACAAACTAGACCAGCACATCTACAGAGGTACAGCAAAGTAAACAATAACAATAAACATAATTAAAATGAAACAACCATTATTTGCATTAAGAAGCACAACAGACTACAATCAATTCAATTTTATTGAACACAATAGAGATATTGATCCTAAAAACCTAAAGACTATAGAGAAATCAATACTAGAGCATGGGTTAAAAACACCTTTAATGGTAACCAGTGATGGATACATAACAGATGGACAGCATAGATTCATAAGTTTAAGGAAAAACAATTTGCCAATTTGGTATGTAATAAATAATTATTCTACAGCAGATGATGTTGAAATAATGAATAATGATAGAAGAGATTGGGTTACAAAAGATAGATTACATAATCAAGCAGTAAAAGGTAGTTTATCATGTAAGAAAATATTAGAATTAACAGATGATTGGAAAGATGATTTTCCTTTTATGACTGTTGTAGATGCATATAATTCAACATTAAATAGTAGCTCATCCCTCATAAAGAATAAAAAATATGATATTGATATTGATCTAGGAGATGCTGTGCTTGATAACTGTATCCAAATGTCTGATGTAATTGAAAGGGCAAAACAAACAAAATTTGTTAGAGCCTTAAAAAGAATAATGATTACAAATGAAAATTTTGATGTAGATCATTTAATAAAGAATAGCTACAAAAGAAAGCTAAATGTATATAACAGGGAAGGAGATATTGTGAAAGAAATTGTTGAAGTATATAACTATAGAAAAAGGAATAATCTTATAAAAGAATAAATGACAAAAGAAGAATTGTTAAGGCAACTTGATAGGGAAGAAAGAATATCAGAATTCTATTATCTAGCAATTAATGATATTGATAGAGGGCATCCAATTCAAGAGCTTTACAATGCACTTAAACTGTATGAAGCTGAAGAAGATTATGAAGCCTGTGCAGGTATAAAAAAAGCAATAAAAGAAGCAGAACACAAAACATTAAAAGACATTAAGCATGGAAACAGATTTGATTAGAAGAGTAGTATCAAAAAAGACAGGTATTGATTTAGATGATTTCAACCAAACACATACAAGAAAAAGGGAGAATGTAACAGCTAGAAAACTATATTTTAAATTCTGCAGAGATTACACACACCTATCTCTTTCTGCTATAGGCAAAACACTTACACCTAATAAAGATCATGCAACAGTTCTACACAACTGCAGAACCATAGAAGATCTAATTAGATTTGATAAGGTCACAAGATCAAAAGCTGAAGCAATACAATCTTTACTAGAGTACATAAGAGCTAAAGAATTATATGGTGAAGAAGATGTACAAGAGCAAATCCTAAGGATAGCTAAATCAGATCAAATAATAGATAGTTTGCAGCATCAGAATGAATTACTAATAAAAGAGTTAGAAGATCTGCACAACAAAGTAAAAAAGCAAAATGAATACCTACAAGAAGCAGGGTATGAAGTAAATATGTCTGTATTTAAGGATATATCATGATGTGATCATTTAACAAAACAATTGTATTTTTATTGTATTATTGAATAAACAAACTTTTTCAATCTTGGATGGAAGAAAAAAAAATGGTGGTGCTAGAGCAGGTGCAGGTAGAAAACCTAAAGCTGAAGAGGTAAAGCTATTTGAAAAATTAAGCCCATTAGAAGAAGATGCAATCAAGGCAATGAAGAAGGGAGTGGCATCAGGTGACATCAATTGGATCAAACTTTATCTATCCTACTATGTAGGTAAACCAAAAGAAACTAAGGACATCACAATTAATGAAGATGTGCCTATCTTCCTAACAGAGTAGATAACCAAAACTACTTGTTGGGCATGAATGGAAATTCAAACTACAACAGCACTTAAAAAGCTAAGGGAACTTGATCAAAGGGTTAGGATTGTAAAAGGTGGTTCTGCTGCAGGGAAAACCATTTGCATCCTTCTTATCCTTATTGATTATGCTATTAGAAATAAAAACAAAACTATTTCTGTAGTCACATCAACTGTACCTGCACTTAGAAGAGGTGCTTATAGAGATTTCCAACAAATCCTTAAAGGTCTTAATAGGTACAAAGAATCCCAGCACAACAAAACATTAATGAGGTACACATTTACTTCAGGATCATACATTGAATTCTTCAGCACAGAATCAGAAGAAAGACTTAGGGGAGCAAGAAGAACAGATCTGTATTGTAATGAAAGCAACACCATCACATTAGATATGTATCAAGCCTTAGCAATTAGAACATCAGGAACAATATGGTGTGACTACAACCCTACATCTTTGTTTTGGGTAGATAAGGAATTAGTAGGGCAACCTGATACAGATTACATCACACTAACATACAAAGACAATGAAGCACTACCAGCTACTGTAGTAAAGGAACTAGAGAAAGCAATACCTAAAGCTAAGACATCTGAATACTGGGCAAACTTTGTAAGAGTATATCTAAAAGGTGAAACAGGCAATTTAGAGGGGGCTTGTATCCCTGAATGGTATGAGATACCAAATATACCTGAAGATGCAAAATTGATGGGCTATGGGCTTGATTTTGGCTATAGTGTGGATAGCTCAGCACTTATAGGATTGTACAAATACAATGATGCCTACATATTTGATGAAATGCTGTACAGAAAAGGGATGCTTAATTCAGACATATCACAGCTATTAAAAAACAATGATGTTAGGGAAATAATTTATGCTGATTCAAGTGAGCCCAAGAGTATTGCAGAAATCAGAAACTATGGGCATCAGATATTTCCAGTAAAGAAGGGAAGGGATTCTATAGTGTATGGTATAAACCTAATCAATCAGAATAAAATATATGTTACCAACAGATCTAAGAACCTGCAACAGGAACTTAGGGGATATGTTTGGCTGCAAGATAAACTAGGCAACACATTGCAAAAACCTAATCCTATGAATGGAGATCATGCTATAGATGCTGCTAGATATATTATGATGTCTGTTCTAGAGAATCCACATCAAGGCACTTATTATATTTATTAAAAATTTGTTTATAACCAAAAAGGTTTATATATTAGCATCATAAAACAATAACAATTATGAAAACTGAACAAATTACAAAAAGTTTAAAAGAAAGAAAAAGCAAACTAGAGTACCAAACAAGACTGCATGGTGGTTTAATATCTCACAATTACATAATAGTAGTAGGTGCATTCACAGTTTGCAAAGTAGATGGAAAAGTCACTTTAAAAAATGATGGCTCTTTACCTTCACAATGGACTGCTGATGGGGTTGAAGAGATAAAGGAGAAATGCTCTTGGACAAGCATAAATGGAAACAAGATGAAGATACAATCTGTGCCTTACAAAGAGTGGTATAAAAATGAACTTCAAGAAGTTAATGATACTTTGTCTTTATTAGAAACTGCATAACAAGTAAACAACAACAATGGGGCAGAAATGCCCCTTTTAAATTTAATAGACATGAAACAATTAAAGAACTATTACAACAGATTATCACCTATTGAAAAAGATATAATTCAAGGTGGCTTATTCGGTATGATGTCAGCAACAATGATATTTTCATGCATGTACATTATACTTTATGCAAATCAACTATACGAAGCATTTAAGATCCTACAAAGTGGTTTACTATGGATAGCTGGATTGTGAGAAAGAAGTGTTGGGATAACAATATCTATATTGTAGAAAAGCCAACACAGAAGGGATATGTCAATGGTGGGCATACTGTGAAATTAAATTTGGTAATGAATAAAAAAATAGTTAAATTCGGAAGTAAAGAATATAAACAAAATTCTAGACTACTAGAAGATGCTGTAGATATGTTCTACAGAGAAGTTTATAGAATATATCTTAATTGATGTTTTTTTCATTTGTTTAATTTGGTTCAGAGGGGCAGCAGAAATGTTGCCCTTTTGTTTTATACATAATTCACTAAATATTATTGTACTTATATGAAGTTGCAAATAACAGTTCCTGAAAGTTTATCAGAGATCACTTTAGAACAATATCAAAAGTTTGATAAGGTGAACACAACTGATAACCACAACAGTAATTTCTTGTTCCACAAAACAGTAGAGATATTCTGTAATATTGATTTGAAAGATATTGCTAAGATTAGAGTATCAACTGTAAAAGATATCCTATCTAATATAGATGGGGTATTTGCAGAAAAGCCAAAGCTAAAGACAACATTCAAATTAGATGATGTAGAGTTTGGTTTTATCCCTGATCTAGATGATATGACCCTTGGTGAGTTTATAGATCTAGATGAAACTATCACAGACTGGAAAACAATGCATCAGGCAATGGCTATCCTATATAGACCAGTCACTTTTAAAAAGGGTGATAAATACCTAATAGAAGAGTATGATGGTATTAAGAATGCTGAAGCAATGAAAAGAATGCCACTAGATATTGCAATGGGAGCCATGGTTTTTTTTTGGAAACTAAACAACGAATTGTTAGAGATTATCCTGAACTATTTGGAGAAGGAGATGGATCAGAACCTGACTACACAGCAGAAGGAAACTTTGGAAGGAAATGGAGTTGGTATCAGTCTGTTTATGTCCTTGGTAGAGGAGATGTTACCAAATTCGATGCTGTCACAGCCTTAAACGTACACACTTGTTTATTGTACTTGACATTTGAGAAAGAGAAAGTAGAACTAGAGAAACAACAAATTAAAAAGATAAACCAATGACAGGTTTTTATGATTTAATAGATAAGATTAAAGATGCACTAATAGCAGAGCCATTTGTGAATACAGTCACTTATGGTAGCTTAGATGACATTGATCTTAATAAGCAGACCATTTTCCCTTTATCACATATCATAGTGAATGATGCAACCATAAGCACAAACACAGTTGAATTTAGTATTAGTGTTCTATCAATGGATGTGGTAGATGAAAGCAAAGAAGAAACAACAGATGATTTCATTGGTAATGATAATGAGCAAGATGTACTAAATACACAACTAGCAGTACAAAACAGATTAATTGGTCTTTTACAAAGAGGTGATCTGTACAGGGATAAGTACCAAATAGAAGCAGAGGTAACCTGTGAGCCATTTGTAGATAGATTTGAAAACAAGTTGGCAGGATGGGTATCTACCTTCAATGTAGTAACTACTAATGAAATGACAGTATGCTAACTAAAGGAAAAAAGGCTTTAGAAGATTTTAGGGATGCAGTCATTAAGGATGCTAAAAAGAACCTAAGAAAGAAGAATGTATCAAGTGCATTGTCTAAGAGCCTAGAGGGGAATGTAGAAGTGCATGAAAACAGCTTCACCTTGCAGTTCTTGATGGAAGAGTATGGCTACTATCAAGATAGGGGTGTGCATGGCAAGACATCTTCCTATGTTGAATTAGGGAGATATCCAACACTAGCTAGATTTGGAAGTGGCAAAGGAAAGAAAGGTGGTTTAAGTGAAGGGATATTGAAATGGGTACAAAGAAGAAGATTTCAGTTTAGAGATAAGAAGGGCAAGTTTATGAGTTATAAATCTACAGCATTTCTTATATCAAGATCAATTTGGAACAAAGGCTTAAAGCCTAGTTTGTTTTTTACAAAACCATTTGAAAAGCACTTCAAGAAATTACCAAATGAATTAGTAGATAAGTTTGCTTTAGATGTAGAAGATCTGATGGCATTCTCACTAGATCAAAAAAGATTTAACACATGAGTACAAAGATAAATGTAAGATCACCATTTTATATAGGCTATGCAGAGCCAGTAGCACCTACACCTGAATTTGTAGCAGCAACAGCAAAACTAACAAACTTCACAGTAAATGAAGCTGGTACTATTGGATTACCTGATTTAGATTTTGGTGTGATAGTAGATATTGATTCTAATGATTCTGATTTTGTAGATGAAAGTTTCCCAACAGTAACAAGTGACACAAACAGAACAGTAATATTTTATGTAGAAGTACCAGCAGGGTTTTCTAATGAAGGTGATGTGATACAGATAGAAGCTACAGCTTTACAATCAGCAATTTCACTTAGTTGTGCTGCAGTAGTATCAGCTACAGGAGCATCTTTAGCTTTTAACTTAGATACAGGTGGTGCATCAGCAGGATCGAATATTGGTAATCATTTTACAGGTACAGGAACAGTTGATGAATATTCTGTACAGCATTATCATCCTACAGCAATGGATGTAGTTATTGCACAAAATGGTTTATTGGTAATCACATCCAAAAACACAGCAGGTACATTTACAGGAACAATAACAGCCTATGATCATGAAACAGGATGTACTGCTAATAAAGTGTTCACAGTAACATTTACAAGCCAAGTTACATTTGATGAAAACACAGCAAATCCTTTAGGTGGTGAAGTACAACCTGATGGTACAATTATAAATCCAAGTGTAGTAGGTACAATAACTGCAATTAGATTCAGTCCTACAGGAGGAGGTCAAAGTGCATTCTTTGCAAATGATACTGGATTATCTAGGAATGTTACTTTGTATTTTGACATC
>CERP01048055.1_pt1 | contig 13682 bp, 9 predicted proteins | sample 530801 | NCBI WGS metagenome assembly CERP01 (sample SAMEA2620991, study PRJEB7988) | marine metagenome | biome: marine biome (ENVO:00000447); feature: surface water layer (ENVO:00002042); material: "saline water (ENVO:00002010), including plankton (ENVO:xxxxxxxx)" | depth 5 m | reverse complement strand
ACACATGCTTGACTTTAAAGAAGAATGTGAAATGTACTACTGGTACGGTAACAAATCTTACGATTCTAACGGGCACACTCACATGAAAGATGAGAATGGTCAGCCTGTAATTGTTGGTCCTGGGTTATTACAGCAAGTTATCAATAAAGATACTTACTCTACAATGACTGAGACTAAATTAAAGAATATTATTGGTGACTTGTTCTACGGAATGACTGATGCTTCTGCTAAGCAAGTTACATTATACACTGGTACTGGTGGTGCCCGTGAATTCGATGAAGCACTTAAGAGTCACTTTGGTGGTTCTACTAACTCTTGGAAAGTTTCAAGTGGAGACAGTCGCTTTATCACAGGATCTGGTCGTAACTTAGGTTTGACTGGATACTTTAACTCGTATGAGCATGTAGATGGTCACGTAATCAATGTGGTAAAATTACCATTATTTGATCACGGTGCTGTTGCACAAGCTCGTGCAAAACACCCAGTAACAGGTTACTCACTTGAGTCTTACCGTATGGTATTTGTTGATCAATCTAATTACGATGGTCAAAATAACCTACAAATGATCTCTAAGAAAGGTCGTGAGATGATGAGATGGTGCGTAGCAGGTTCTGTAGTTCCTCGTGGGTTTGACGCTGGTTCGTCTAGAGCATCCGACGTGGACGGTGCATCCGTACACATGCTGAAAACAGCAGGTATTGCGCTTAAGCGTTTTGATACTTCGCTTGACATCACGTGTGTGGCTTCGTAACAGGCAATTCGTTGCGGTTCACATATATTGGTTTTTGGTTAGGTTGTGGGGGAGTGATCCCCCACTCCTTTAACTAAATTAATTATAGGAGAGTTATACTTTACATCCAACTAATTAAAACTTTAAAAGTACTAGATTATGAGTAAGAAAATATTCTTAAGACGTAGAGAGATTAATAATCATCTACCAAAAGCAGTAAGAGCTGAGGCTGTAATGAAACTCAGTAGTGTTTATGTGAATAGACAACCTTTGAAAGGAATAACTCCTAAAGAAGAAAAAGAATTAATGACAGAATTATTAGATGTAAGCCCTGAACATGTTGATTGGCCTCGTCATTCTAAAAAATTCTGGGCAGAAATGACAATACCTGTAGGATTTACAGGAGTTGAATTAGAAGTTGGAGTAGATGATGATGGATCGCCAATTAGTATTATGGATTACCTTAAATACAAATTTGCACTTAAACATCCTCATGTAGCTTTAACAAAAGAAGAAATGGATCAGGACTTTGCAAAAAGATTCTATATCCAGGATTTAACTAGAGAAGATAAAGTTAAAAATACTGCAATTCAATTTAAGAAAGATGCTGATAAAGAGTTTATTAAACTTGCATCTAATCCTAAGAGCATGAAACGAGTATTAAGACTTTTATCTAATATAAATCCAGACAGAATGACTGAGGAGCAAATAGAGAACTCTCTATATGAACTTAAGAATTCTAAGACTAAACAGTTCTTAAAAATTGCAAAAGATAAGAACTTAGAAGTAAAAGCTGAAATTGAAGAAATGGTAACAGCAAGTGTTCTTCGTAAAATTGGAAACCAAATTATCTTTATTGATGAGGTACTTGGTGAAACATTAGATGACGCTGTGGTGTTCCTAAAAGATAAAAAGAATTCAGGAACTTTGACAATTCTTAGAGCAAAGCTTAAAGAGTTGGCATTATAATGGAATAATAGGTTAATGAATATACAAAAAATGCATATAGCTGTACAGCAAGGAGTGGATAAGATTAATTCACTCCAAGCTGACAGTTTATTAACTCAAGAAATAGATTTAGAACTTAACAAGTCTATAATGCGTTTTGTAAACCTCAAATACGGTAGAAATAATATGTACCGACAAGGATTTGAGCAGTCGCAAAAACGTATTGATGATTTACGTAGTTTAGTGTCTAGTTCAGAGGATTTTGTATTTTTTAAAGAGCGTAGAGTTTTAAGTAATAATTTTGGAAATAAATTTGATCTACTATATGTTGACAAGTTTGTGCTGCCTAATAATTATTTATATCATATAAATAGTTATTGTAATGTGTTGCAAAATCCAAGCTGTGATAGAAGTGTTAAATTTAAGTTAGAGCGTATTTCTGAGGTTAAAATGGTATTTTCATTTAAACTTTCACAATTAAGAATTGCACACACTAGGCCAAATATGCCAGAAGAAGTATATCTACATGGGTGGATTCCTAGGATAGATATAATTGGAGGAATGACTCCTAGTACTGCAAATGGTGAAATTGATTTTTCAAATGTTGCGACTGTAGATGAAGTAGGAAATCGTCAAGTATTTACTAAAAATTTATGGAATGCAGTTGAGTATGGGTATACAGATGCTGCATATCCTAATCTACCAATGAGTTCATTAGCTTGGGGCCCGTCTTCAGTTGAGCAAGCCTTTGAAGTTGTAGGATATAATTTAGTTCCAGAAGCTACTATAGATGCTACTACAGACTCTTCTTTAGTAGGGGGTTTTCTTACAGAATATGAAGCAAAAGTTTTAAAATCTTATAATTCTTTTATTCCAGATGATGATAATTGGAGTAGAGAGCAAGCTATTATAGATAGTATTTTAGAAGCAGGTAATTCTAATCCTGGAGTAGATATTTTTTATGAAGAGTATGATGGGCAAACTCAAGACGAAACATTTACTGTAGAATTAGATTTAAATATTTGGAATTTTTTAACAACTCCTGAACAAGCTGGACAGTTTGCAGAAACTTTAGTTTCTTTAGATAAATCTGTAAATTTAGAAACAGGGGCAATTTTAAATGATACTACAGGAAGTCAAAATAGCCAAGATTTTACAAGTTTTCTTAATATTGCAGTAGATACCAGATATGATGGGAGCGTTAAGCGAAAAATTTATGGGGAGGTGGGAGAGCTGCTTGATACTATGGTAAATCTTGATATAGCTAGTGCAGATGGATTTACGGAAGAACATGCAGGTTTATCCAATTTTTGGGATCTGTGGGAGAATCTACCTGCTGTACAAGCAGCAATGAGTGAAGCTAATATAGAAAATTTTAATAGTGGAATTGTAAACAGGCATAATTTTCCAAGTATTAATATTTTTGAGTTTAATACTTCAGGTTTAAAAAGATATATAGTAAATGAAACTTGGACTATCTCAGATACTTTGTATGAATCTGTTGATTCAATAGGTAAAGATTTTCCAGGTATTTCTAGACCTATAAAGTATATTCAGCACGATGACATTTTAGGATTAATGTATGATCCTTTTAATAAACCAACAGATAGTAGAATATTAGGTGTTTTTGACGCAAACACTATACTTGTGTACACTTTAATAAAAAATGTAACACAGGATACTGCAGATTTAGTGTCTATATTACCGTACAGTGTAAAATTAAAATATTTAAAAAAACCTGCACAAGTAGATTATACTGCAAATATAAACTGTGACTTACCGCAACATACTCATGAAGAGATCGTTGCTATGACAGTTAGCAGTATCTTAGAGGGCATTAGTGATCCTCGATATAAATCTCACATGAGTGAGCTTATGAAAAATGAATAATAATAATTAAAATTAAAACAAAATGGCAAGACATTTGTTTATTGGGAACGGCGGAGCCGCAACCATTACTAACGGCTTAGCAGCTGATACTGGAATTGCATTACAAGCTGACGATCACTTAGCTTTTCACGCATCTACAGAAACAGTTAAAACAAGCCCACGCTTTAGAGTACTACAAGGTACTGCAGGAGCTAACGTAGCTAGTCCTTGGATTAGCGGTAAGAATATCATATCTGTTACAGGAAATGCTTATGTAGCTCCTTCAGCGTACACAGTTACTGATACTGTAGCAGGAACTGCAGATAATGCAGGTACCTTAGAATTGAAATTTATTTGGAAAAATGCACCATCACCAACATTTTTTAACCTTTCTATTTCAACTGCTGCAGAAGCAGATACAGCTGCAGATGCAACTATTAAAGCGGCTTATGAAGCAGCTATTTTACCAGACTGGTTAAATCCAACTTGTGATGCAACTGCAGGTGCTACAGCAATATTTTCAGGAGCGCTTAGAGGCGATGTATCTCAAGGCGGTAATGTTTGGGAATTTGAGCCAGCAGTAATCGACCTTATAGTAGTAAGTTTTGATGGAGGTACACAAACTCACACAGCTACTTCAACAGCTGGTGCAACTGGTAACGGTAGTGGACAGCAAATTGTAAAATTAGAAGAAGATCTTAGAGGAGTTCAGTATGGTTTCTATGATAGGTTAAAATTACCTAACGCACCAGCTGTTACAGGTGTTGCTGCTAATAGTTACGATACTATTAGAATTGTAGCTACTAAAGATGGAAGCACAACTTCTGCAATCAATGGTGTAGATAATTTAATTGATGTTACTATCGCTATGAAAGTAATTGCTAGTGATGCTCTTTTAGATGCGTTACATACTGCTTTAAATTCTTACACAGATTCAGTAGGATTTGCAGCTGTTACTGCAGGATCATAATCCTCTTTAACATAATATTAAGCAACTAAGGGGCTGGTCCCCTTAGTAGCTTTTTTATAATTTTTAAAAAACCTTTTCGCATGGCTATATTAAGCGTGTTAGAATCTTCTGATTCTGATGTTATACTAATAAAATACAGTCTTATAAACGAGACTTTTACTAGCATTAAAGTATTTGGAAATCCTATTACAGCAGGGCAAGGAATACAAGTTGTAGGCCCTTTGAATACAAACCATAGTGGTGCTACTAACATAAATGGAACGTTTACTCTAACTGTTCCAATTTCAACATTTACAACTAATAATTTATCGTGGAAAGGTGTTTACATGTTTGAACTAAATACACTTTCAAGTGGCGCAGCAGTTAGCTCATACGGATCTGTTTTACTAGGAAAAGTAATAGATTGTTGTATAGCTGATAAAATGTATACAGCTGTAGATTGCGACTGTACAGATGATAAATGCAATGAAAGCTTATTAGATGCACAAAAAATGTTTTTATTTAAACAATCTGCAGAATTTGCTTTAAAAAGTTTAAACAATGCGGATGGCCCTGATTCATTAACTTCTCAAGCAGTTATTCAGGACGCTCAAAAAAAATACGATAAAGCTGTAGAGCTTTGCTCAACCGGATGCGGGTGCGGAGGTTCAGGTTCAGGTTCAAACTCTGTATCTTCAGGGTCAGGAGGATACTAATATAAAAACTATATAAAAAATGGCTACGTATCAATACGGCGGAATATTTATAATAACACAAAATGACACCCTTCGTGTAAGAATAGAAACTGCAGTCAACGTTCAAACTAATTCGCACGAAGCAGTAAATGTTAGATTGTCAGGAAAGCCTTTAGTACCAACAAAAGAAATTGGTTTTTCAAGTAATACAAATAGAGTAACTGAACTAGATTTTTCAGTTGATAAGATATTAGACAGTCTTAAAATTTCTTATGAGCCTAATGATCCTACAAAAGCAACTTTATTAAATAATCAAAATTTAAAAGTTTCAATATTTTTTAAAACTGGAGCAGTTAGCTTAGATCTTGATGTTAAGTTAAATAATTTAATTCCTATATATCAAGACAATCTTACTATAGACGCTTTTAAATATAGTAATAATTTTATTTACGAGCCGTCTGATAAAACTCCTTACAATTATAATTTGTACGTAGAAGTTCCTGATACAGGTGTTAAAAATTTTTTATATTACGGTTCTAATAAAGATTATATTATATACAACTCAAGTAACATTATATTATATAATAATAGTAAACTAGTTACTGAATCTTTAACACAAGAAGAAGTTAAAAATTTTATTTTATCTCCTGATAAAACAGGATTGCAAAACTTAAATTTTGTAGGATCTATTGGAAATATTAATGATGCACATCCTTTTGTAGATGATAAAATAAAAGATCCTGGTGTTGGAGGAACAGTAGTTAGTGTAGTATTTTTAAATGACGCAATTCAACCTGATCCTGTAAAGCCTACTATAAAAGTATGTAATGATCCTAATGCAGAAAATTACTATTTATCGTCGCCTTATCCAAAAGGATGCGATATTAATGGTGTTACTTTTCCAGATCAAGCATCTGCACAAAATGCAATAAATACTCATAATTTACAATTTATAAACTGTTGTACGTATGCAAGTGTAGAAGACGAAACTTTTAGTATTACATCAGGAGAAGTTATATCTGTTCCTAGCGAAGCAGATTCTGATGGAGGGTCAATACAATGGACATGGATAGGAGGAACTCCGCCTTATGATTTAACATTTACATGTGCGGCAGGTGATACAACATGTAGTAATGCTACAGTAGAAAACACTGCAGCTTTTACATACGCAGTAACAGGTTTATCAGGTACTGCAGACCCTGCATTTAGTTACGGGCTAACAGTTGAAGATTCTACAGGTTTAACTCAATTTTTACCAATTTCAGGTGTAGGAAATGTAGAAGCTCAGGCTACTTTAAACTGTAAAGAATCTAGTGCTGTAAACTATGTAAATACTGGAACAACAGAAAATGGTTTGTGTAGATGGTGTGATTCTCATGGTAGATTAGTAGCAGCAGAAGACATAGATCTTCCATATGCTCAAAACGGTCTGAAAGCCTATGACTCATTACTTGGCAATCAAACTACTGTAACCGTTTCTACACAGCAGCTTTTTAATGTTCAACAATTAAGTTTTACTCAAAGTGTTGGCCTAGCTCCTACAGGAAGTTGGAGTTTAGGAGTTGAATTTGACGATATTACTAATAATAGTTATTCTTCACAATACATATTTGATCTAGGAAATTCTACAGTTTCTCCTCAACTTGACGGTAGTGGAGCTCTAATAAAAGTAGAAAGAAAAACTTTATATAATACTCTTGCTACAGAAAGCAATTTTAATGATATTTATTTAGACACTTATGATGGTAAGGGGCGTTGGGACGTAGGATTTTCAGAACAAACTCCAACAACTACTGCTTATGTGGATAACGGCCAGACTGCTCTTTCAGGTGGGCTTTTTTCAAATTTAAATCCAGGACACTATATTTATAGAGTGTCTTATTCAGATTCAAATACTGCTCACAATATTGAACTTTGTCATAAATACGTTACTATTCAATTTAGATATGAAGCGTGTACAGATCCTGCTGCATCAAACTATGTTGGAGATGAATCAGCAAATTCTGATCTTGTTATTTCTAACGATAATTTATGTAGTTTTCCAGCGCTTGATGACGAAAATGGTACTATATCTGATACTATTGGCGAGTTATTTGATTTTAATTTAGTTACAATCAATGATGACAGCATGGATGCTTGTGAGTTTGAAGCTAGTTTTAGTTTTACAATACTTCAACCAGCAGGCCCTATTTTACCAACAATCGCTGCTGGGTTTGACTCTCTAGCTTGGACATTTTCAAATTTTAATTTATTTTTTAAACACATTTTAGCTCATATTTCTATTAATTATTATGGAGCTACTAGCATTCTTCCTAATTTAGAAATAAGAAATGCTGTTTATACTATAGATTATTATACTTTAGATGTAAATAATAATTCGCAGTCAAATACATATAGCACTACTAATAACAGTGTAGTTAATGGAGTTCCAAGTTCATATTTTATAAATCCAAGTGATCCATCTGCAGGCTATTATGATTGGACTGAAACATTTGTATTTGGAAACACTCCTTCTGCACTTTTTGAGTCAATAGGAATTCAAAATGCAAGTTGGACTATGGATGTGTTTTTTAATGACTCACTTATAGAGTCACTATCTATTAATTTAATGACTGACGGTCCTCAAGTTTTTAGCATTTCAGATGTTATAGCTAGTGGAGGTGCTAGTACTTTTCTTGACGGTATTAGCGGCGGGGCGTTATGTGAAGACTGTGTAGGATTAGAAGACTTACTAACTCCTGGATGTACAGACCCAGCAGCTTGTAACTATAATATAAGTGCTACAACTGATAATGGTTCATGTGTAGGTTATCAATCTCCTGGTGCAGATCAAGCTCAAATAACTCCTGGCGGACTATGGTATTCGGAAGTTTTAGGAGAATATGGAAGCCCTTGCGGATGTATTGATCCTACATATCAAGAATATAGTGCTGTAGCATTTGAATACAGTGAAATATATAGTCCGGGCATTGAACAACTTCCAACCGGTTCTGCTGGTACAGCTTGTATCACTCCTCACACTTCAGGATGCACAGATCCTAGTTTTACACAATATAACCCAAATGCAACAGAAGATGATGGTAGTTGTGAGACTTATGTAGTTTACGGGTGTATAGATCCGGTAGCATGTAATTATGATGAAAATCAAGGGGCTAACACAGACTATAGTCCAAGTATTTGTTATTATGAAGTGCCATCAACTGACTGTACTGACTTTGATAATTGGAGCATTACAGTTTATGAAGCTCCTACTACGTGTTCAGGTAGTGATACAAACACAGGTACAATTACAATTAGTAATAGTACTTGGACAGGCCCTGTAGCTTTTAGAGTAGCTGGTACTGGCGGTGATTTTACAACTGTAGAAGCAGCTATAGGTACTAACACTCAATTAGCAGGTATTAATGATGCTACAGGTTTATCAACTGTAATTAATGCAGGAGACTATATTTCATCACAAGGTGCAGACAACGGAGTACAAGTACTTCCATTTCAAAGTCCTACTTTAGGAACTAGTTTTACAATAACTAATATAGGTGCAGGAACTTATTGTTTTTTCATATATCCTTATTTAGAAGATGGTGTAAATGCTAGTCCAGATCCATGTTATTGCGGTATTAGTAGTATTACTATAGCAGATGGAATTGCTGATGCTGCTTATATACAAGACTCTCCTATAGATGAGAATGGGGGTAATTTCTCTGAAAATACATTTGTGCTTAATGCGTCATTTGGTAGAAGTGCTAATAGAGGTACTTGTGGGTGCTGTGATTCTAGTTCTGGTACATATGACCCTACTATAGATCCTGCAAATGGTGGAACATGTAATCAAGCTTTGTGTGCAGATTATGGATGCACAGATCCTGATGCAACTAATTACAATCCAAATGCAGCATTACCTTGTTCAGACCCAACTCTTCAAAATGGTGCTAACGGTGTGCCTTGTAAGCCATGTACATATGGGTACGTGGACACTTTGTATACTCCTGCATTTTGTATGCCTAAAAAGACAAGTCAGCAAATAGACATTCTTAGAAGATGTATAGGTACGGCAGGTACTAATGCATTTATGAATACTATAACAGGCAAATCTGACTGTGTAACTAAAGATGCTTGGAAACTTATATTGATAGAATATCTTATGAGTAAAAAAGGTTTAGACTGTATATATAATTGTGCAGACAGCTCTACTCCTAATTTAGAAAGCGTTAAAACTTGTAAAAATAAATCTGATGGTAAACGAGATATTATAGAGCACTTATCTTTAAATATTGTAAATACTCAAATTTATTATGTAGGAGATACACATAAATTTAGTTATTCTACTGCTGAAGCAAATTCAAATGTTGAAAGATATTACACTTTAAAATATCTTCCATCTTTACCAGATTCTGATACTATCAGTCTTTCTGAAATAAAAGTATATAATACGAATCATGTATCTTATAATGGAGTATCAGTAGAAGATCTTGAGTATTATAAATACGCTCCTACTAGTTGGGAAGGATGGAAAATTTGCGAAGAACCACCAAATAAACCAAATAACAAAAATTATATAGGAAAATTTATTAACTTTGTGCAAAATTATTGCAGACAATGTCAACTGCCTGTAACTTTAGAAGAAGCACAAGCTACTTCAGGTTCAGAATCAGTAATAACTGTAAATGGTATAGTTATAACAGTTAATAACTCTAACATTAGATAAATAAAATAAAATGGCAGAAATAAAATCATTAGTCTCGTTAGTTAAAACAGGTGCAAATGCAAACGATGTTTTACTAGTAACAAATACTAGTACAGGTTCAGCTAAAAAATATGCATTAACTAATTTGTTTCCAAGTTTAAATACTTCGGGAACTAGCTCTCAACCTTTGTTTGTAGGAGTAACTAATAAAAATCAACTAAACTTTAAAGGAATAAAATCTAGCACTTCAAGTATGCTATCTGTAGGTACTGCTTCTAATAATATAGAAGTTGCAGTTCTTCCTGCAGGAATTGATTTAAGCCTTTGCGATAACTCTACAGCTCAATTTAGCACAGGAGTAAATTTTAACGGAGTAGTTTCAGGTATAGCTCCTGTTTCAAATGGAGGTACGGGATTAGGAGTAATTGCTACAGGTGCAGTTTTAATGGGAACCGCTACAAACGTAATAGGTACAAGTACAATGTCTGCAAATGGACAATTGTTAATAGGTAATGCTACTACAGGTTATCCATCAGTTGCAACTCTTACTGCGGGTGCAAATGTTACTATTACAAATGCAGCAGGTGCAATTACAGTTGCAGCTTCTTTAGGAGCTTTATCTGCACATTTAGATACAGGAAGTTACAATATAGATCTTAATACAAATTATATTAGCCCTAACGGCACAGATAATAAAGGTATTTATGTACATTCTTCTGGTAAAGTTATACTTAATGAATCTGGAACAACTTTAGGAACTGCAGACTCTCAATTACATTTAATGGGATCTAGTTCTAATGCTATTAGTATAGGTAATGGGACTAACAGTTATCAATCAAGCTACACAGTAAAATGTGATGATGCTGCAGCGTCTGGGACTGGAGGAGCAGGTTTATTACTAAAATCAGGAAGTGCTACAGCAGGAAATGCTAATGGTGGAGGCATGACAGTTCGGCCAGGAGATGCTTCTGGTACAGGTACAGGTGGAGATCTTTTGCTTTACAGTGGAGCTGTAGCGTCAGGAACATCTGGCGTCGGTGGTGCAATTAAATTTTATGCTACAACTGCTAATGGCTCAGGAAGTGTAGAGTCTGCAAGAGTTTTAAATGACGGGCAGTTTTTCCTTTATGAGAACACAACTGTAGCTAAAACATTACGATTAACAGCAAGCTCTGTTCCTACAATAGTTAAGTATCAAGGAACTCCAACTAATTCAACTACTACTACTGCATTAGTAGCAGCAGCTGTATTAACAGGTATAGTAACTTGTGATCCAGATAGTGATCATTCTAAAGCTACAGACACTGCTTCAAATTATGTAAATGGACTTTCTTTAACAGCTGATGGAGATTCATTTGATTTTGTATTTATTAATCTTGGAGCAGATAGTGAAAATAGAGATATAACTGTAACTGCAGGAACAGGAATTACTCTTGTAGGTAATATGCATATCTCTTCTCCTGATACAGCTGATGCGTCAATCGCAAGTGGATCTGCACAATTTAGAATACGAAGAACTTCAGCTACCGCGGTAACTATGTACCGTATAGCATAATAACTAGTAACCAATTAATTTTTATACATATGTTGACTTTAAAAACCAAAAACAGAGAACTAGTAGATTTATATAACGGTCTACAATCAGTAAAAGACTTACCAGGGGTAAAGTTTGGATTAGTAGTATCTAAGAATATTAGAATACTACAACAAGAATTAAATGATTTAGAAGAGGCGTCAAAACCTACAGAAGAGTTTTCAGCATTATCTGCTAAAGCAAATGGATTGGAAAAAGAAGATCTTGAAAAGCTAGAAGCAGAAAATTCAAAACTTATAGAAGAAAGAAAAATACAATTAGCAGAGCTTGATAAATTATTAGAAGAAGAGGCAGAAATACAATTGCACAATGTGCAAGAAGATGTGCTTCCTGAGAGTATAACAGCTGCACAAATAACTTCAATAGATACAATATTAAGCTAATGGAAATATTTAAAAATGACAACAACTGGAATGAGAAAGCTATTGTAGGCTTTATAGCTTTTGCTATAATGTGTATGATAATGGTAGCTGATCTTGTAACAGGTTGGATAGGTCAAGATTTAGTAATTAATGAATACGTGTACAACTCATTTGTTTGGGTTGTACTCGGTTCATTTGGTATAAGTGGGGCAGAAAAATTTGCAAAAAAATGATAGACGAAGAATACATTAAAGACTCAATTAAAAGAGCGGATGAATCAAAAAAAGATACATTTGATTCTTGGATTGTAGATCTAGAAGAGCAAGAACAGCCTGAAGCATGTTCTATTGACAATGAAGATTGTGAAAATTGCGGAAGCTAATGAAGAAATTAATTTACATATTATTTTTAATAACATTATCGGCAAATAGTCAAGATAGCATATTTGTAGACTGCTACGGCACAGAAGCACCTATAGATTGGCTAGGAGATGGTTATTGCGACAATAGTGCTTATTCATGGAATGGCAATATTATAAACTTTAATTGTGAAGAGTTTGGTTATGATAATGGAGACTGCCCTATACCAATAGATACTGTGCCAGGGTGCACTGATATGTTAGCTTTAAACTATGTACCTGAAGCTAATTTTAACGACGGATCTTGCGAGTTTCCTGTGTTTGGGTGTACAAACCCTCAAGCAATAAATTATAATCCTTTAGCAGAAGCGGATAATGGGACTTGCGCTAATGTAGCATGTAATGATGGAGAAGCTAAAATGCTTTTACAAATAACGCTAGATCAATTTCCTGGAGAAACAGGGTGGATATTAACAGATATATCTACAGGCCAACCCATAGAAAGTGTGCAAGCTGGCGAATATACATACAACCAAGCTAACACTACAATACCATATCAGTTGTGTGTTCCTGAATCTGGAGTAGAACTAATATTAAGTGACACGTATGGAGATGGAATGGCTGGTTCTATATACAATGAAGGAACAGATGGTAACTTTGTAATACTAGCAGACTTAGAACCTTGCGGAAGTCCTGACACAATATGGTCAATGCCTGAAGCTAATTTTGGTAATGCAGTATACTCCGGTCCTATCTGGTTAGATGTTTGTGAAATACCATTAATACCTGGATGTATGAATCCTGGATATTTAGAGTATAATTCTGAAGCTCAATTAAATCTACCTATAGAGTGTCAAACATTAAAAGTATTTGGCTGCACAGATAGCACAATGTTCAATTACGCACCTGAAGCAAATTCAATGGAATTAGTGCCTGTGTGTGACTACACAATAACAATACAAGATGATGCTGCTGATGGCTGGGGTGACTCTTATTTAGCTGTATTTCACGGAGATCAACAATGGGTATATACATTAGGCCCTGATATAGAAGAGCAGTCTTGGGATATACAACTACAATCTAATATGCCTGTTAATGTTTATTACTTTGAAGTTAAATTGCCGCAACAGCCTATTGAAGAAGTTCAATTTCAAACAATGCATAACTCTTTTAAAATTGAAAGCTTTGATGGTATAGAGTTATTAGATGGTGGAACTAATCCATTTGAAGATAATGGTTTAGGAGCTTTACAGGCTTTTGCGCCTCCATTTTGGAATGTTTATACTGCAATGCCGTATTGCGGTAATATATGTGAGGAGATTGTATATGGATGCATTTATCCTACTAACCAAGCTAATACAGACATTGTAATGTTTAATTATGATTCTTTAGCTAATACATATGATCCTAGTATTATAGCATGTGAAGCGGTTTTATATGGATGTACGGATTCAACACTTTATGGGTACAATTATATGAATCCAGCTAACACG
>CERP01002294.1_pt1 | contig 13701 bp, 11 predicted proteins | sample 530801 | NCBI WGS metagenome assembly CERP01 (sample SAMEA2620991, study PRJEB7988) | marine metagenome | biome: marine biome (ENVO:00000447); feature: surface water layer (ENVO:00002042); material: "saline water (ENVO:00002010), including plankton (ENVO:xxxxxxxx)" | depth 5 m | reverse complement strand
TAGCTTGGCTTCGGTCAAGCTTTTTTTTATATTATATATGTATACATGAAATTAAGTTATAACAAATAAAAGATATGGAAAAAGAAAAGTTTAAATTCCCAACAGAAATTATAGAATTACCTTCAAAAGGTTTAATTTACGATAAAGAAAATCCTCTGTCCTCTGGAAAAATTGAAATGAAATACATGACAGCAAAGGAAGAAGATATCCTTACAAATCAATCATATATTTCAAGTGGTACAGTATTAGATAAATTATTAAATGCCTTAATAGTATCAAAAGTAGATTATAATGATATTATAGTAGGTGATAAAAATGCATTATTAATAGCAGCAAGAATTTTAGGTTATGGTAATGATTACGAAATAGAATATAAAGGTGAAAAAGTTAAAATAGATTTATCTGTTATAGAAAATAAACCACTTGATGAATCTAAATTTGAACAAGGGAAAAATGAATTTCCATTTACATTACCAAAATCAGAAACAGTTATTACATTTAAATTATTAACTCATGGTGATGAGGGAAAAATTGAAAGAGAAATAAAAGGACTAAAGAAAATTAATCCAAATTCTTCAGCTGATTTATCAACACGTCTTAAACATATGATAGTATCTGTTGATGGTTCAAATGAAGCAAAAGATATTAGAGAATTTATTGATAATTATTTTTTAGCTCAAGATTCAAGAGCATTTAGAAATCACATAAGAGATTTCCAACCTGATGTTAACCTAACAGTAACAGTTAATACTAGACAAAATGGCGACGAGGACATAGATGTCCCTATAGGACTTAACTTTTTTTGGCCTGACGCAAACCTATAGAGTAAGTTTATTTTCACAAATTCATGAAATAGTATTTCATGGTAAAGGAGGATATGATTGGCATACTGTTTATAATATGCCCATATGGCTTAGAAATTTTACATTCTCAAAAATATCAGATTTTTATGAAAAAGAAAATGCTGAAATAAAAAAAGCACAAGGAAAAAGTGGTAATAGTAAGTCAATAACAACTGACGGAAAAGTAACATCTCCTGAGTTTCTTAAAAATGCTAAACAACCACCATCTTCAAAACCTAATTATACAACAAAGGCATCTAGAAAATAGATGCTTTTGATATTTATAACAAAATAGTTCATAGTGAATAAAGAACAAAAAGAAAGGTTAAGATTACTTCAAGAGCAAGAGGCAGTTTTACTCGCAATTAATGCTGAGTATAAAACTCTTGGTAAAGCTAATAAAGATATTTTAAATATTGCTCAAAAGCTTACAGATGAAATGTCATCTGAGAAAAGACTATCAGAAAAACAGTTAGTAAGCATGCAGGCTAAGTTAAAAGCTGCAATGGCACGAGCTGCATTTGATGAGAAAAATTTAGAAATTGAAAAAGAAACAGAAAAATATTTAAATAGACAATTAGAAAAAAGACGAGAAGTAAATAAAGCTTTAGGAATAGGGGGTAGTGTAATAAAATCATTAGCTGGATCCTTAGGATCATTTGGAAAATCTTTAGGTTTAGAAGATGCAGCAATAGCTATGGAAAAAGTAGCTTATAATGCTGTAGATGCTGAAAAATCGATTTCTAAAATGTCAGTTCTTGCCACAGGATTAACATCCATAGGTAAAAGTATGGCTGATAATCTTTTAGACCCAACAGTTATTATTGGGGGTATGGTTAATTCCTTCCAAGATCTTCAAAAAGCAGAGCAAGAATTTAGACAACAAACAGGTACAGCAGCTGATTACAACTTCCAATTACTTAATGGAAGTATGGCTACTTCAACAGACTATCTTAAAGGGATGGTTGCTCTTACTAAAGAAATAGGAGTTAATGCTCAAGCTTCATTTTCACAAGAAACAATAACTGAAGTAGCTGAATTAACGGAATTTATGGGCTTATCAGCTAAGTCAGCAGCTACATTAGCTAAATTATCTAAAAAATCAGGTCAAGAATTAAGTGTAGTTAAGGATAATATAGCAGCAGGTACAGCAGATTTTATTAGACAAAATAATGTATCCATTAATCTTAAGGATGTAATGGAAGAAGTTGGTAATGCTTCTGCTTCTATACAAGTCTCAATGGGAGGTAGTGCAGGTGCAATCCAAGAAGCAGCTATGGAAGCTAAAAAGTTAGGATTATCACTAGAACAAGTAGATAATATAGCTGGCTCAATATTAGATTTTGAATCTTCTATTGCAGCAGAAATGGAAGCAGAATTATTAACTGGAGTACAATTAAATTTAGAAAATGCAAGATCATTAGCATTAAATAATGATTTAGCAGGTTTATCTAAAGAAATTGGAAATAATGCTGGTATAAATTTAGCATTTACACAAGGTAATAGAATACAACAAGAAGCATTAGCTAAATCTTTAGGAATATCTCGAGATGAAATGGCTGCAATGATTCTTCAACAAGATGCCCAAAGATTAGGATCAATAGAAGCAGCTGCATTAGCACAAGGTATGTCTCAAGATGAAGCAGAAAGACTTAATGCATCTCAACAATTAGAACAATCTATAGCTAAAATAACACAAGAATTAGCTAAACCTGTAGCTTTTATAGCTAGTTTATTATCCAATACTGTTGCCTTAAATGCAGTAATGATATCAATTGGAGCAGTTATAAGTCTTAAAGTTTTAGGTAGTCTAAAAGATTCTTTATCAACAGCTAAAGATTTATATAAATCTATGACAAATATATTCGCTAGTAGTGGTGGCGGAGGTGGAGGAAGTGGAGGAGGTATAGCAGATAGTATTAAAGATGCAATATCACCAGATGCAGATAAAAAAGGAGAAGCAACAGAAGGTTTTTTAGAAAGTTTAGGAAAAGGATTAGCTTCTATAGGTAAATCTGCAATGAATGTAATAAAAGGTGCTGCAGCTTTAGGTGTAGCTAGTATAGTTTTAGCAGGATCTTTCTTTTTAGCATCTAAAATAATGATGACTGTAGATCCTATTGCAATGATTAAATTTGCAGGAGCTTTAACTGTATTTGGAATAGCAGCAGCTGTATTAGGAAAAATATCAAGTCAAGTAATAATGGGATCATTAGCTATAGGAGTTTTAGGATTAGCATTAATTCCAGCTGCATATGCTTTTAGTTTATTAGCTGATGTAGATACTAATAAAATGATTGCTTTTTCAATAATGTTACCTCTATTAGGGTTAGCAATGGCTGGATTAGGATTAATTGCTCCTTTTGTAATGGCTGGGGCATTAGCTTTAGGAGTTATGGCACTAGCTTTAGTACCATTAGCTTTAATGGGTCCTGGTTTATCATTAGCTACAACAGCATTAATGGGTATGGCTACAGCTTTAAAAGAAGTAGGAACTTCTTTAAATGATATAGATTCTAGCAAATTAGAAGCATTAGAAGATTTCGCAGTAACAAGTGCAGTAACAGGAGCGGCATCTGGTATAGCATCAGCAATAGCATCTCCAATAGCAGCATTAGGAGGAATGTTAGGAGGAGGAGGTGATGATAATACACAACAAGAAATAGTAAGTAGATTAGATAGATTAATAGCTGTAGTAGAATCTGGAGGTGATGTAATATTAGATGGTAATAAAGTTGGAAGAAATCTTTCACTTGCATCTTCTGGAATAGGTTAATATTTATAACAAAATAATTAAAATTTAAAACTATGACACAATCATTAAAAAATAGATTTGAAACAAATGGATCTGGATTAGGATACCCTGTGTCTCCAGCTAGTCCACAACCTGTAGGTTCATCTCTTACAGCAGCAAAGCTATCAACAATGCATAATGAATATTCATACATTGGAGTCCCAAAGTTGTTAGCTGTTCAACCTAGATATGATAATGTAGGTAGACCTCTTTCAGAAAGAACTCCTCAACCAACAGTATTACAACCAGTTAATGGTCCTCAAAATGAAAGAGCAGCATCAGCTGGATTTAATACATATCGTGCTAATTCAACTTATGATGACTTTATTCTAAACCAAAATTTAGGCCCAGGATTTGATATTGATAGGTTAAGAGATAACCAATTGTAAACCCCAATAGATGATAATAAATTCAACTACTAATTTAAATAAGTTGAAATTTACTTCTAGTGGTGGTGATAGATGGGATCAAGGTAAAAGTGGCCAACCATATATTATCAAACCAATACCAGGAGCAGATGATACTTTCCAACAACAACTTGATGGACAACCTCAACCTAAAGGAGGGGTTGATTTTTTATTAAGGGGAGGTTTATTATCCGTTGATTCTGCATTAGATGATGTTAGTAGATTAACAAAAATGTTATTCGATACTAGATCACCAAATGGTTTTGAATTTATAGCTAAACAAAATGTATTATCACGTAATAATGTTAAAACAGAAGCAACCTTTGGTACAGGTTATGCTGGAGGAATACTTAATCAAGGAGCATATGCCGCTGTAGGTACTTTAGCTCAAGCAGGATTAGCTCCAATAGCCACAGGTGCTACAAACTTATTCGGTTTAAATTCTTTTACTGATAGAACTCCACTTAAAGGAGCAGATGGATTACAAAAATCAAATAATGGAGGATTAAATAGTTATTTTGGTGTAGTAAATATACAAAATGTAACTAATGATCAAGATGGTAATAGATTAATTAGACTAAATGATGCTATTTCAAATAGAAATGAAGCAAAAACAGTATCAGGTAAAATAACTTTAAATCCAGATGATGCTGGAGTTTCTATATTAAAATATGGTGGAGGACCAGGATCAGTTTTAGGAATAGGAAGTACAAATATAAAATTTGCAGATCAAAGAACAGGAATAAGAAGTCCTAAAGTATATAGAACTAATTTTATTAATGTAGGAGGAGCTAATAATTATGGAGTTTTTGGTAAATCTCCAAATTATAATTATATAGAAGAATCTATTACAGGAATTACAACTCAAACAGATGATCCTTCTCAAGTTTTTAAAGGAAATCTATTTATATCAGGTTCAGGGGTAACTAATATATTTGCAGGTTTATATCCTAATTCTTCATTAGAATTAATAGAAGGTCTTTCTTTAAATTTAAATAAAAATAGATATGATGAACAAGATCCTGGGAACTTATTTAATTATAATAATAGTGTATATAATCCAGATGAATTATTAGTAGATGATTTACAAGTTCAACAACAACAATCTACAGCAGTATTAACTCAAGAACAAATTGAAGCTAAAATCCCAGCATCTATAACAGGTTTAACAAATCCATCAGATTTTAGAGAAATTACAAGTGTTGGAAATATTAATGATTTAAAAGGAAATCAACCTGTACTATCATTAGCTCCTAATTACGTTACAAGAAATGCTAATATAGAGGTAAATAGAGGAGATCCAGGATTAGGAACTAATTTAGGGACTAAAGATGTTTATAATTATGGAGTAAATGCTGCAACTCTTACAGCATTAGACCAAATAAATGCTTTAAGTATGTATACAGGTTCTGCAGTCAATGCAGAGTTAGCTACTAATGATTTTTGTGATTTTAATATAGCTGTTATTAATAATAATGACCAAGGAGCAACTAACACATATTTACATTTTAGAGCATTTATAGATGAATTTAGTGATAGTTATAATGCTTCCTGGGGAGATATACAATATGTAGGTAGAGCAGAAAAGCTTCATAATTATCAAGGTTTTTCAAGAGATATTAGTATGGGTTTTACAGTTTATGCTCAATCAAAAGCAGAATTAATTCCTATGTATAAAAAATTAAATTATTTAGCATCTACTTTAGCTCCTGATTATAGTCAAGCTGGATTTATGAGAGGAAATATAGTTAAAATGACAGTAGGAGGTTACTTATTTGACCAACCAGGAATTATTAGAAGTTTAACTTATACAGTTCCTATGGAATCAACATGGGAAATAGGTATTAATGAAATAGGAGGAAAAGATAAATCTGTTAAACAATTACCACATATGATTAAAGTAACTGGACTGCAATTTACACCAATTCAGAAATTTGTACCAGCTAAAGCAAATAGTATAACTAATCCAACTCAAAAATATATAGCATTAAATAATACTACTAATGATCAAAATTCAAACTATATTGATGAATATGCTAAAGGAAATTATAAACAAAGTGGTGCTGTTTTAAATTAAAAATATGAATAGATATCAAACAATAGAAAAAATTAGAAATGAAAACCAATTTACAGGAACTATTGGAGATTTGTATTATAATACAGTTAGTTATCCTGAGGTTGGAGCCCGTGAAAGTGATATTTATGTTGAGACAGAATTTGGGGATAGATTAGAATCTTTAGCATTTCAGTTTTATGGAGATACTACTTTATATTGGATAATATCTATTAGAAATCCTAATAAAGTTAATTTTGGTTCAGTTTTTCTAACACCTGGTTCAATTATAGCTATTCCTGTAGATATTAGTGGAATAGTAGATAGTTATGTTAATTTAAATGAAAGGTAATGGGAAATATTCAAGGGGGCCCTTTTGAGTTATGGGTAACTAACCAAATTAAAGAAAGACAATTATCTCTAGGTAGAGGAAGTGGGGGTAATCCTCAAGATTTACTTTATCAACAATCAAAAACCCCATATCTTAGATTAGCTAGTTCTGTTAATTTAAAATCAACACCAGGAATAGATATAGTAGATAGATTAAATAAACTACCAGATTTTGATGCTAATAATTTAATAGGTTCTAATTTAGCTGAACAATTTATATTACAAGGTGGAGCAGTATCTTTAATTAATAATAATCCTTTTGTTAATTTAAAATCTGATGATGTAAGATTAAATTCAGGATTAAATACTAAATCATTAACCCCAGAAAGAGGTAATCAAGGAGAATTATTTGGAGCATATGGTTGGGGAGGTACAACAGAAAGAGGATTTGTTCCTATGCCTGGTATTACTGGAGCTAGTGTAAAATATGAAAATAATGGAGCTTTAACTAAAACTACTATTAATATAAAATGTTATAGTAGAACTCAATTAGCATTAGTAGATGCTTTATATATGCGTCCTGGATATACTGTATTATTAGAATTTGGGTGGAGTACTTATTTAAAAACTAATGATGGAGATGATTTATTAGTCTCTCCAATTAAAAAAGATGATGTTTCTCCTGTTAAATTAGTAAATACAGAACCTTTTAAAACAGGACCTCTTAGAGCTTTATTAGATGGAAAATCTAATCAGTATGATATAGTTAGAAAAATTAAAGATGAAAGAGAAATACAAAGTGGTAATTATGAAGCTGTTTTTGGGAAAATAGTTAATTTTAAATGGAGTTTAAATAATGATGGTAGTTATGATTGTGAAGTTCACTTAAGAGGTTTAGGGGAAGTAATAGAAAGTCTAAAAGTCAATACAAATACATCATCAGCAGAAGGTAAGGTTAAAATTCAAGAGGAAAAAGGATCAACAGAAGACGATCCAGAAGAAGAAGATAAAAAATTAAATTTAATTCCTTTAGTAGCTAATGCTCAAAAATCAACATTAAATAAAATCCTATTTGCTATATATCAAGATGCAAAAGAAAAAACAGGTTTTAAAGCATTTGGAGAAGGAGCAACAGGAGAAGGAAGTCCAGATGAAAGTAGAACTGAAAGATTTATTAGAGAAAAAATTGAAAAATTATTAGTAGGAACGGGAAAACTTTCAGGAAAATATTTAAATATAGCTTTAGATACACCTGGTGAAGATTCAATTACTCCTTATCAAATTGTAGATTTTCCTTATATTAGTAATAATGGACAATATACTAAAAGAACAGTTACAATACCTAAAGGTATATTAGCTTTAACTAGAACAACAACAGGTACAGATAATTATTCTCCCCAAGTATATATAACTTTTGGTTTACTTACAGCTTTATTACAAAAAAATGTTGTTTTAAGAAATGGTCAAAATGGAGCTCCATTATTTATGTTTGATATGAATTTTGATAATTTAAGTAGAGATACTAATTTAATGAGAAGAATGCCTGGTCAATTTTCTTGCAATCCTCTAAAATTTTTAATTCCATCAACACCTCATAGTCTTGATACTACTAAAGTTAAAGAAAATATGAAAATAGATGGTGTTTTACCTGAAAACATTGGTCAATTTCCTGACTATGAAAGTAGTGATAAATTAAAATCTTACAATCAATTTTTAAAAGATCATGGGGTACAAAATATGTGGGAATTTGATACTTATTTAGGAAGATTAGCTAATGTTTATGTAAATGTTAATTATATAGCAACTACTTTAGAAGAAACAGAAGTAAAATCAAATGATGTTCAAAGAAGTGAAAAAAATGGGTTAGATTTTTTAAATAAAATATTAGCTGATATGAATATTAGTTTAGGTGGAATTAATTCTATGAAAATGATAGTACCTAATGATGGAGGAATTGTTAAATTTACAGAAAATATTCCTCAACAATTTACTAATACTTTCTTTGATCGTAAAGATTATTGTAAATTTAATACTTCTGGGTTTAATTATTCAAAACCTCCAAATACAGAAGCTGGATCCCTTTTAAATAATCAAGATCAAGGAAGTATTGTTAGAAATATAAATATAGATGCTAGTATTCCTTCTAATTTTTCATCTATGATATCTATAGGATCTCAAGCTAATGGTAATCAAGCAGCAGGTAATGCTACGTCATTTTCAAATTACAATACTGGTTTAATAGATAGAATAATTCCTAAAAAAGTAATAACTAATGTTAAAACTAAAGATCCAACTACTGAAGAATCAGAAGCTCCTAAAACACAAAGGGATTTTATGAAAGAAATTATTGAAGATTTAACTACTTCAAATTGGTTAGCAGAAGAAACAAAAGGTAGTAAATATGGATTAGATGCTAGTGGGGGAGTACATAGAGATATTGTTTTAGAAAGAGAGTGGTATGGTGATGATTTAGAGGCATTTGAAGAAATAGCAGGTACTTATCACCAATATTTAAGTGGAATATTATCACAACCAGCTAGTTCTGGGGGTGCGGGATTAATGAAAGTTCCATTTTTCCTTCCTTTTAATTTAAGTTTAGAAATGGACGGAATATCAGGTATAGTAATGATGGAAAGATTTGAAATTGATCAAAAAGTATTACCACCATCATATGATCCAGATTCTGTAGAAATAATAGTAAAAACAGTAGATCATGAAATTAGTGTAAATGCTTGGACTACTACATTAGGTACTCAATCTGTTCCTATAAATAAAACATCTTCAACACCATCAGGAAAAAAAGGTACAATAGATCCAACTACTAATCCAACAGATTCAACTGTTTCTGATGTAGTAGAAGAAGAACCTCCAATTAATCCAGATCCAGATATAGATGCTAATCCTTTATTAAGATTAAGATTAACTAGATTATATGATGATGGTAACCAAATATTAGGAATATTAGATGTCTTAGCAGAAGATGAAACAACAGTTAGATTTTCACTTCCAACAGTAGAACAATCTTTTAAAGATAATCAAAATAGATTAAGTTGTGTGCCTAAAGATAGATATTTAATGGGTGTTAGTAATGGTGGAGGGTATGGTCCTCATTTTCAATTATATTCAAATTCTAAAAATAATTATTCTCCTCAAGAGTTAAAAGATGGAGATGGAAGTAATATACGAACTGATATTTTTATAATTCCTAGATGGAATTACAGTCAATTACAAGGAAGTATAGGTGTAGGTTTAACTTATAACACTTTAACTAATCAAGCAGTAAATTCTAATGAAACAGGATTAGGACCATCTGTAAATTCTTCAAAAGCAGCAGCTCCATCAGCAGATGCTTTAAATCAAATAAATTTACAATTGGGTAATTTAAAAGAATTCTTTTTAGATATAGAAGGAACACCTAGTAGGGATAAAGATAGTTTTATTAATGTAGCAAAATCATACTATTTCTGGGAAAATCCAGATATTTCAGGTCCAGATTTTTCAGGTGGTGAAGAACTACCATCAAATTATGCTTAATAATGTATATACCAAAGAATAAAATACAAACTAATTTATATACTTACGGAGGTGAGTATCAATATGCTAAATCAAAAGTAGAGTATATTGGTAATTATTGGACTATGTATAATGGTAAAATATTTACAGGTAAAAATCCACAAGATAATATACAAGAAGAATTAATACCTTTAGTTAAAACCTCTAAATTACAAGTAACTCCACAACAAGAAACTTTAAAATATGCATTTAACTGGGATGGAGAAACAGTCCCGGGTCAAGTTCAAAATAAAAAAGATATATCGCGTTATAATTTTATAAAAAAAAGAGATGTAAGTGAAGTAAAAATTATAGCTCCTCAATATTATCCTGCACCTACAGAAGAAGAATTTAAATTAGGAGTATTTACTAGATATTTTACAGTTCAACATAATCAACCTACTTTTAAAGAAGTAAGTAAAGAAGATTATACTAAAATGAAAAATCAAGATCCAACAATATCTTGGATACCTTATAAATTATTTACTCTCCCTTGGACTTTAAAAGGATTAGCTGCTAATGTAGAACAAACTAATTATAATCAAGTATTAATAAAAGAAGAAAGACTTAATAAAAAAGGTTTGCAAGAATTTTTAAGAAATGATTTTCTTTTTCTTTATGTTCCTAATAGTGAAAAAATATTATATTCAAGTGGTGGTGAAGGTCTTGTACTTCCTAGTGGAAAAGCTTATATAGGATATTATCATGTTATGTTAGATGGAACTATTATGACAGGAAAATATCATGGTAGAGGTAAAAATACTCTACTTACCCAAATTTACGATTAAACTTGGATTGTAGATAAAATTATCGTATATTGAACCAAAATAAGAGTTATGTTTTGGTTAGTTGAAGATAATAAGCAGTTAGAAGTATTTAAAAATTATATTAGAGAGGAAGCGTTTGTTGAGATAATTCCATATTCTAATGTAGAACATCCCACAAAAGGAGGCATATGTGCTGTTTATATTCGTCCGTTAAATGCCACAAAAGGATTTATATTGACAAACGACCATAGTGAGACGTTAAATGTTGGTATAGACGCAATAAAATGTGTATTAAACACATTAGATAAGGTATATGTACGTGATAAGAAGGAATTTTTACATTATTTGATATTGCAAAAGCTTTTTGACATTACATTAACAACGCCTACGTATATACCAGAAACAACTAAAGCACATAATTATTTTTACAATAAATACCCTAATAAAAAAGACATAAACAGAATAGTACCTATAGTTAAACACTATGAATATTGTGAGAATATATTTAATGACCTAAAAGAAAAAATAAATGAACCAATCAACGACTTTTACAACAACAAAGCCACAGTGGTTTTCAACGCCGTGGAGCAAAGTGGTATACGAATTAATAGAGACGAATTCAAATCGCACTTTTACGATGAGCGTAGCGAGTATGTATACACGCAATACAACTTTAAAACACTAACAACAAGACCCTCAAATAAATTTAATGGAGTTAATTACGCAGCACTTAATAAAGATAATGGATGTAGGAAAAGTTTTATTCCACGTAATGATAAATTTATTGAGCTTGATATTGGTGCTTACCATCCTACTCTTCTTGGGTTGTTGGTGGGGTATAATTTTGGGGATGAAGATATTCACAAAGCGTTTGCAAAAATGTATGGAGTGGATTACCACAAATCTAAAGAGCTAACATTTAAACAACTATACGGAGGAGTATTCGAGCAGTTTAAAGACCTGGAATTTTTTCAAAGAGTTCAAATATATGTGGATGATTTGTGGCAAAGATTTAACGAAAAGGGCTGGATAGAGTGCCCTGTTTCAAAGCATGTATATAGAAAAGATAAGCTAGAAAACATGAAACCTCAAAAGTTATTGAATTATGTTCTTCAAAACTTGGAGACCGCAATGAATGTTCGTATATTGTGGGACATATTTAAGTCATTAAGAAACCGAAAAACTGAGCTAGTCTTATATACTTATGATTCGTTTTTGTTTGATTTTAAAGAAGGAGAAGAAGATTTGATTGGTGAAATTAAACAAATAATAAAAAAATATAAATTACAAATAAAAGAAAGTTATGGAAGCAACTACGATTTTAGATAAACCCGTTAATATGTATACTGTAGATGATTTTAACGAATTCTCTACATTAAATATAAAAGATTTGAATAATAAATTATTTTGCACTTTTACAACATTAGAAGAATTAGATTCATTAATTAAGGATCTTACTTCTAAGTATAATATTATGTATAATAAAATATTTGTTTTACATATTAAAAGTAATGACGAATATGTTTGCACATATAATATTGATCAGGCAAATCTAGATAGTTTACCACAAAATACAATTCTTGTACATAGGAAAAAAGAATCAAATACATTATATACTATTAATGCTCTTAATGAATTAATTAAAAAATTAAATGGAGGAGTAGTTGATACTAAATTTCCAATTAATTGGCAGCATTATAGAAATACAGTTTTACTTACTCAAAGAGATGAATTAAAGCAATTAAAGACAAAAATTCATAAAATTCTTGAAGTATAGTTAGGCTCTCTGAACATTCGTTCGTATATTCACATCATATTAAATAAACGTTATAAACTAAAAAAAAAGTTATTATGGATTTAAACCTAATTAAACAACGCTTAGAATCGTTAAACAAGCAATCTACAAACAAATCAGGAGGTGGAAAATCACTTTTCTGGAAACCATCAGTTGGTAAACAAGTAGTTAGAGTAGTACCTAACAAATTTAACAAACAAATTCCTTTTACAGAAATGCTATTTTATTATGGTATAGGTCAAAGAGTAATGGCATCTCCACAAAACTGGAGTGAAAAAGATCCAATCCAAGAATTTACAAAACAATTACGTCAAAGTGGAGATAAAGAAAATTGGAGATTAGCTAAAAAATTAGACGCTAAAACTCGTATTTTTGCTCCTATTATAGTAAGAGGTGAAGAAAGTGAAGGTGTTAAATTATGGCAATTTGGTAAAGAAGTTTATCAAGATTTCTTAAATATGGCTTCTGATGATGAAATTGGTGATTTTACTGATATAGTAGGTGGTAGAGATATTAAATTAACTACTGTAGGACCTGAAGTAACAGGAACACCATACAATAAAACATCAGTAGGACCGTCTCTTAAAACAACTCCATTATCAGATAATGAAACTTTAGTTCAATCTTTATTAGATAATCAACCTAATCCAATGGATGTATTTAAAAGATTTACTTTTGATGAAGTTAAATCATCATTAGAAGAATTTCTATCAGATGGTGAAACTGAAGTATCACCTTCAATTCCAAAAGATACTACTACAGCTCCAAAATATTCTACAGATAATAGTAAATCAAAATCAAAAGCAGATCAGTTTGATGATTTATTTAAAGATGATAGTAAAGGTGGAGATGATGATTTACCGTTTTAATAAATAATAATACATGGCGAGAAAGAAAAAAACACTATCGGAGGCAGTCTCTGCGGAAATACAATCAAATTTTAACTTAAATGCGTTTAAGGCAAAAAAAGGATTAACATCTAATATTAAGTTTAAAGATCAAGAATGGATTCCTTTATCTCCTGCTTTTCAAGATGTTACTTCAATACCAGGTATTCCTATGGGTCATATTGTTCTCCTTAGAGGACATTCAGATACAGGTAAGACAACAGCCCTTTTAGAAGCAGCTGTTGCTGCTCAAACCCGTAAAATCCTACCAGTA
>CERP01027965.1_pt1 | contig 13716 bp, 24 predicted proteins | sample 530801 | NCBI WGS metagenome assembly CERP01 (sample SAMEA2620991, study PRJEB7988) | marine metagenome | biome: marine biome (ENVO:00000447); feature: surface water layer (ENVO:00002042); material: "saline water (ENVO:00002010), including plankton (ENVO:xxxxxxxx)" | depth 5 m | reverse complement strand
TTTAGTGAAAAAGAGTTAAGGTATCACACAGATACTGCAACTGTTAAGAAGTTTCAAGAATTTGATTTATTAAATAATTGTAATCAACACTTATTAATTAATATGGACTTACCACTTAGCTACACAGTTAAATGTGGTGATATATTGCATATACCATTGTTAAATGATACAAAAGCATTTGGAATAGATTATAGCAAGGTAGAAATGTTAAATGGACAACCTATATATCCTTTATGGATTGTTACTGCAACAGATTATAGCTTAGATAAAATAAGAGTGTCTGCATATCAATTACATTATTTAGGCACAGATGGTTTACATGGTTTTGGTGAAGATTATAATGTTGTAGCTAATCTAAGACAATTTAACACTACATATCCTAATCTTAGAAACTATAATTATTTACCACCAGCAGAATTAAATCCTAATGTAACTTATATACAAGGTCAAGAAATACCTTATGGTGATTTAAATCAAGATGGCATAATAGATATAACAGATATTATAGGACTTGTAAATATGATTTTAAACAATCAATACTCTGACATAGCAGACACAGATAGTAGTCTAAGTTTAGAAGTAGTAGATATAGTAGCACTTGTAAATACAATAACAGAATAATGAATAAATTACTAATAAAAGAAAAGTCAGTAGAAATTAACACAGACATAGTGTATCAAGGCATTGAAATTAGATACAAGGGTGAATTGTATATAAACAATAAGCTGCCTAATGATTTTATAATTCAAAAAGGTAATAACAAGATTATAATAATAAGATTTAGCACTAATGATGAAATAATAGAAGAATTGTTTGAATATAATGGTAATTGTAATATTTATTATGCAAAGATGGTAGATAAAGAATTAAATGAATATGATTTGATTACTAAGAAACCAGCACTACAAACATGGGGTGCATTAGGAACTAAAAGATTAGATGATAATACTACAACTAAATATGTATGGGAATCATTAACAACTAATTATGATGACTTATCATTTAATGGTAACAACAGCTATGTTAAATCATTAAAACAAGTATCAAAGATAGATAATGAAACAAATACTATAACAACAACTAAAGAAACAAGTAGGAAGTTATCTTATTTAGGCAAAAAAGATACTGGTTTAACAAGATTAAAAGATTTAGATACAAATACTAACAAAACTAAAAAAAGCCTTAAAAAAGGGCAACAAATTAAAAGAGGTTATTAATGGGCAATTATCAATTAGCAGACAAACTAACATTTTACACAAGCTATCCACTCTATGCCTATGCAAGTGGTATGTTGGAGTTAGCAGAATCAGATACTGATTTAACACAAGAACAACTATTTAACTTAATTAATTTAAATCCATCTAAAATATCTTCTTTTAATACAGAAGCATTAGATAGTATAGGTTTTTATATAAATCATAACATTAAACCTGATTTCTTTATGACTTTAGGACATAACTTTGCAAATCAACAAAATTTAACATTAGAAGGTGATGGTGGTGTATTAGATGCTACACAAATAGTAAATTCTAATATAGATACAGATTGTGAATATAATGGCTGGAGTTTAGTTAATTTAGCCAATGTAGATAGTAAGTCTATGATTATGCAATTTAACAATCAAGCTGATAATATGGTTGGCAGCTTTTTATGGGGTAGAAAGTTTGTTGCACCACAGAATGTAGATGTTAGCCAAACACATTCTGTTAGCTATGGTTATAAATCTAAAAAATCTGTATCAGGTAAAACTATATCTACTCTTAATTATTCTAAAACTGGTAAATGGTTGTTAGATGCTTGGGAATTAGATGCAAATACTTCAGATACAAGAAATGAGCCTACAAATTCAAGAAATGGTATTAGAACTTGGTCAGTTAATTTTAGTTTTTTACAAGACAGCAAGATGATGGCACAGAATAATATGTTGAATTCAAACAATTTTACACAAGATACACAAGGTGAATATTCTTTAGGAGCAGATGGTTCAAGCCTATCTGATACTAATAATAGCACAGATTTTTATACATCAGTAATAAAAATGACTATGGGAGGACATTTGCCATTAGTAGTTAATATATCTGATTCTGCAAATTCAGACCAATGGGCAATAGTTAGAATATCTGATTATCAAGTAACACAAACAAATCCTAAGTTTATTAATTACAAACTAACATTAGAAGAACAAGTTTAATCTCTGGTAAATACCCTTATCCTCATCATACAGAGTAAGTGAAACCCTCTTAATTGAGGGTTTTTCTTTTCTATAAATAAAAAAAATTAAAAAAACATTTGGTTTATATTATTTTATATTATTATATTATTATAGTGAGTTAATAAATAAACAATGGAGAAACAAATGAATAAAGAAATATCAATAAGAAAAACAAAAAGAAAAGAAATAACTTTTGAAAAAAGTGTAGATTTTGATTTTTTTGTAATGACAGTTTGGAAAGATGATAGTGAAAGCACTTCAATAATTCTTAATAAAGAAAATGTACAAAATATGATGGATTTTATAAATAAAAATAGCAAATAAAAAGGGATAAAGGAGAAACATGGCTAATAAAGAAATAGATTTAAATAATGAGGACTTTCCATTCTTTTTACAATGGTATAAGGAAGTATATGGGAATTGCCACTTAGATGGGGAATTTGATACTGCTGATAGCATAATAGATATATGTATGAGTCCAAATAAGTATCAGAAAGAATATATTGAATATCAATTAATTAAAATACAAGAGCAAAATGATTAATAAAGGTTTTTGTTCATTTGATAATCTGCATGATGGTTTAGATAGTTATCCTGATGGCACTATTGTTATATGGAAAGATATGAAATATATTTTAGTAACATCTGATGATGCTTATTCTAAAATGTTTAATGTTAGAAGTATAGGCTTAGAACCTACAAATGAGAAATTTGTAATGCCTAAAAGAAATGAAAAATGTTTTTGTGGTAGTGATAAGAAATTTAAAAAATGTTGTATAAATAAAATGAGGAGAAATTAAAGTGAAGAAGATACAAATAAAGGGTAAAGATTATATTGAGGTTAATGAAAGAGTAAAACAATTTCATATAGATTATCCAAATGGTTCTATAACAACTGAGTTGATTGAAATGACAGATAGGTTTATTACTAAAACTACTGTTATTCCTGATGTTAAAAATGCTGATAGAAAATTTACTGGTATTGCTTATGAAAAAGAAGATTCTACATTTATTAATAAAACATCAGCACTTGAAAATTGTGAAACAAGTTCTTGTGGTAGAGCATTAGGAATGTTAGGAATTGGTATAGATACATCTATTGCAAGTTATAATGAGGTAGCAAATGCAGTAGAACAGCAGAAAGATAAGGTAGCTAATACTACACCAGTAAGTCCACCAAAGCCACCTAAAATTAATCTTAAGGACCAAGAAGTTCCTAATCCACATTATGATAAGGTTGTTAATGAATTAGGTGGCATACCTTTAGGTGATAATGAATCTGATGATGATGAATGGACAGGCAATGAGATAATTAAATTTGGTAAATATAGAGATGTTGCTTGGAAAGATTGTTTAGATGAAAATTATATTGGGTGGTTAGCAAACAGCAGCAAAGTAGATTGGCAAAGGGAACTTGCACTTAAAGAAATTAAAAGAAGGAGCAAATAATGATATTTGATTTTATATTATATTTTTTATTGATATTTAGCTTTGTGATGTTTTGGGATTCACTATTAAACATAATACAAGTTTATTGGAAGGAGTGGACCAATGGCAAGTAGACATCAAGATATAGAAACAAGAATGGTTGCACAAAATGCTGCTGAAGATATTTATAGCAGAGAATTTAAATATAAATATATGGACAAAGGTGGTATTATTTACAAGTATGGTATTCATAGTTTTTATCCAACTGAAGAACAAAAAACTAAGATGAAAAATATACCAGCATTTATTAGAAATACACCTGACTTTTTTATTTTGTATAATAATACATTTCAGTTTGTAGAGGTTAAATCTTGTAGTATTGATTTGTGGTTAAAACAAGTAGATTTTGAAGAATATAGAAAGTGGGATAAAATGTATAGTTTATTTTTCTTTATATTTTCTTTTAAATATAATGGTGGAATTAAAATATCATTTAAAAAATTAGATGCTTTAATTAAAAAGAGTAATTTTAGAGTTGATAAGCATCATGATAGTTGGAAGAAATGTTGGGTTATACCATTTAAGGATATAAATGAGAGTTTGTAGAGTTTGCAAAAAAACCATCATTAAAAAAGAGTTAATAAGAAATTCTGCTTATGGTGGTTATCAAAAAATTTGCAGGACATGCAAGTCAGCAGAATCAAGGAAGTATGCTTTAAAGAAAAGAGAACTGTTAAAACAAAGTCAATATAGGAGTTACTGGAGTGATGAAGAATAAAAATAAAGAAAATATATGTAAGTCAGTTTTATTAACTAAAACAACACATCAAAAGCTAAGAATGTTTTGTTGCTTGGAAGAAAAAACAATAACAAGTGTTGTTGATAGTGCTATAAATTTATATATTAATAATAATACAAATAAGGGATAATTATGATTGTAATACATTTGCAGGATTTTTATAAAGGTAAATCTGAAGTACTTGATGATGCAGTTATAGTTAGAGATAATAAATTACAAATAACATCTGATACTTCACTTTTTGATTTTAAAGAATTTACACATGAACATTTAGAGAAAATGAGTGTATCAACATTTAATCAAATGGTAAAAGATTTAATGCAATTATATCCTGATTTAAATTTAAAAAACATTAATATGAGTTTTATAAATCATGGTGAGCATTTAAGGAAAAAATAACAAGGGATAGTAGTGATAACAAAAGGAGAAACAGACATGGCAAAAAGGTTCATAACAACATCTATGTGGGAAAAACCTAATTGGAGAAAACTACCAGTTAGATTAAAAGTAGTATGGTTTTATTTAATTAGCAAATGTAATCATGCTGGAATATGGGAATGTGATATTGATTTACTATCATTTCAAATAGGTGAAGATTATACATTAGATGAAATAATGGAAGCATTTGGTTCACAAATAGTAGAATTAGGTGATAATAAATTTTTCTTATCTAAATATATTAGTTTTCAATATGGAGTGTTAAATCCTTCAGTAAGGGTTCATCAGTCAGTAATTAAACTGCTTGAAAAATATAACATAGAGTTAGATAACCCTTTGCTAAGTGTTAAAGATAAAGATAAAGATAAGGTTAAAGATGTAGATACTAAAAAGAAAGAGTTTGCAAAAAGAGTAGAAAAAGAAGTTATTAATATGCAAGTAGACCCTGCTTTAGTTAAAGAGTTTGTAGAATATTGGACAGAACACAATGATGGTGGGCATGTTTTAAGGTATCAACAACAAAGCATATTCAATGTAAGAAAAAGAATGTCTACTTGGGTTAAGAATAGTAAGAAGTTTAATACTAATATAAAGTTTCAATCTGCAAGTGATGAAGATATTAAGAAGAGGGAAGAAAGAATAGAAGCAGAATACCAAGAGCAGCAAAAAAGATTTAAACAAGCAGATGAAGCAAGTGATGCAGCTGATGATGATGAAAGAAAAAAAGCATTGGGGTTAAAATGATAGATTGTAATCAAAAAGGTGGACAAGATAAAAAATTAAGAATATGGAGTATTTGTGAAGTTTGTTCTTATGCAAAATTTATAAAGAATTTTAGCATTATGATTCAAAGAAAAAATAGCATTGAAATTTGCAATGATTGTTGGACCTATAAAGAACAAAAAACAACAAAATTAAAATTAGGTAACAAAATTATAAAAAAATTAGAACCTAATAAATCAGATAAAGAAATAGGAACACTAAGGCATACAAAATTATATGGTTTAAAAAAAGTAGGATTAGAGTATTTGTATAAAAAATTATATAAAAAAGAATTGGGATTATTATAAAACCTATGGCTGTCTATCAAGCATATACTATCCCTATATGTTTCTCCAACTCACACTATATAGGCAGCCATAACCTTTAATTATGAAACTAAGAATAGATAACTGCATAGCACAGAAAAGGCATAGACATACTAAAAAAGGTATGGTATATGACCCTTCAAGCAAAGATAAGAAGATAGCAATACAACAAATAAAAGAACAGTTTACTGGTGAACCATACACAGATGCTTTAAAGATTAAGTTTGTGTTTCATATAAAAAGACCTAAAGCACATTTTAGAACAGGTAAGTATGCTAATGAATTAAAAAAAACAGCACCAGTATATCATATTAAAAGACCTGATGTAGATAATTATGTAAAGTTCTATATGGATTGTATGAATAAATTAGTTTATTTAGATGATAGCCAAGTGATAGAACTTAGAGCAACAAAAGAATATGATGATAAAGAATCTTATACAGAGATTATTATATGAACAAAGATATTAAACAAGAATTAGGATTTATATACATAGTAAATGGAAAGAGGTTCTTAACAAAAGCTGAAGCTAAGAAACACAAGAAATCATTACAAAGCAAATATTTTAACTTTTTTAAATGAATTAGTATGTTATATTACATATAGGAAAATATGGGTAAAAATATAGAAAATATCATATATAAAGACATAAATAGTCTTATTTCAGCAGAATACAATCCAAGACAACTGAATAAAGAACAATATAATAATATAAAAGATTCTTTAAAAAGGTTTGGTTTTGTTGACCCAGTTATTATTAATAAAAACAAAGATAGAAAAAATATTATAATAGGTGGTCATCAAAGAGTAAAAGTAGCTAAAGATTTAAAAATAGACAAAGTTCCATGTGTTGAATTAGATTTAGATATAGATAAAGAAAAAGAATTAAATATCAGATTAAATAAAAATGTTGGTGAATGGGATTTTGATATATTAGCAGATTTATTTGATATAGATGAGTTAATAGAATGGGGTTTTAAAGAAGAAGAATTAGTTGGATTTGATATAGAAGAAGAAAAAGAAGGTTTAACTGATGATGATGATATACCTGAAGATGTAGAGCCTGTTTGTAAATTAGGTGATATATGGCAATTAGGTAATCACAGGTTGTTATGTGGTGATTCTACTAAGAAAGAAAATATAGATATATTATTAGATGGTAATAAAGCAGATATGTTATTTACAGACCCACCTTATGGTATATCATTTAAAGGACAAATTTTATCACACACATCAAAAAATGGTAAAAGAGTAGATAATTATAAAGGTGCAAACACAAAACATAATATTATAAAAAATGATGAATTAATAGATGGTGATTTATATTCTTTTTGTTATAATTTTTTAGAAGCAATAAAAAAAACAAATATATCATCTTGGTATATATGTTTTAGTCAATTAGATTTAGATATTTTATTACAAGCAATGAGAAAAAACAAAATGGAATGGAAAAGTATTATTGCTTGGGTTAAAAATCAAGCAACACTTTCAAACAAAGATTATAAATTAAGATATGAGCCAATTGTTTATGGACAAAGTGGTGGTAGTTTTTATGGAAAAAGATATAAGCAAGAAGATGTATGGGAAATTCAAAGAACATTAAAAAATGATTTACACCCAACAATGAAACCAATAGATTTAATTGTAAAAGCAATCAACAATTCATCAAAAAAAGATGATAAAGTTTTAGATATATTTTTAGGTAGTGGCTCAACATTAATTGCTTGTGAAAAAACCAATAGAACATGTTATGGTATGGAATTAGATGAGAAGTATTGTGATGTTATAATAAAAAGATGGGAACAATTTACTGGTAATAAAGCAGAACTAATAAATGAAAAAAGAAAATAAAAAAACAGGTAGACCAAAGAAGTATAATATACAAAAAGAGAAGGTTGAACAATTAGCTTCATTTGGTTGCACTAATACTGAAATAGCTTCATTCTTTGGTTGTGATGTAAGCCTTATTACAAAGACTTATTCACAATTTCTCACAAAAGGAAGAGATAAGGGAAAAATAAGGTTAAGACAATTACAATGGAAGTCAGCAGAAAAAGGTAATACTGCTATGTTAATTTGGTTAGGCAAACAGATATTAAACCAAACTGATAAGTCAGAAGTTGAATTAGTAAAACCAATAGAAGATATTTTATTTGATGAGTTATAATTTAACTTTACATAAGAAAGATTACTTTCCTCATCAATGGAGTTTTTTGACATCAAAGAAACCTATTACTGGTTTAATAGCAGGTTTTGGTTCAGGTAAAACACATATCTTTTTAAGGAAGGTATTTATATCACATATAACAAAAAAGAATAGTAAAGGTGTTTCTAATGGTTGGATTATATATCCTACTTATGATTTAGCAGAAGAACTATTTGTTAATCCATTTAAAGAACTTCTTGAATCTAAAGGCATTTATTACCAATACAACATTTCTAAACATAAGTTTACTACACCTTATGGAACTATTAAGATATACCAGCTACAAAAGCCACAAAGAATTATTGGAGCAGAATTAAACTATATAGGTTTTGATGAGTTTGATGTAGAATCATATAAGAATTGTGATATAGCATTTAAAAAAGCAATAGGTAGAATGAGGGGTGCAGAAGATTGTCAGATGTTTATTGTATCTACTCCTGAAGGTTATCACTATTGCCATAAGATATTTGTAGAAGATAATAATGATGATAGATTGTTAATTCATGGTAAGACAAGAGACAATACTTACTTACCAGAGAATTACATTAAGCTGCTTGAAAGCAACTATGATGAAAAGATGCTACAAGCATATATGGAAGGTCAGTTTGTTAATTTAAGTAGAGGAGCAACTTATTATGCTTTCAATAGAGAACAGCACACAGGTGAAGTATCCTATAACAGTAGATTGCCACTTAGAGTATGTTTTGACTGGAATGTGGACCCTTTATGCTGCTGTATCTTTCAAATCTACAAACAAAAACCTTACATTAGAGTGGTCAAAGAAATTGCCTTATACCATAGAGGTGAAGGGGATTTAATGACAGAAAGAATGTGTGATGAAGTTAAAAGATTGTTTCCTAATCAAGTATATTATGGTTATCCTGATGCAACAGGACAAAGTAGACATTCATCAGCACAATATTCAGATATAGATATAGTTAGAAGAAATGGGATAAGGGTAATGGTAAAACATATTAATCCAAGAGTTGTTAATAGAGTAAATGCTGTTAATAACAACTTATCAAAAGATAATATTATTATTGATAAATCTTGTAAGATGTTAATTGGGGATTTAGAAAAGGTTACTAATAAAGAGGGTAGCAGAGATATAGATAAAAGTAATAAAGAATTGACACACATGTCTGATGCTTTTGGATATGGTGTAGATTGGGAATTTCCAGTAGTTAAACCAGTAATAGGAACACAAGATAGATAATAGGAGCAAGATATGATACCAAACATAGGTGAACTAAGTGTCTTAATGAGTAAATGGGACATTAATCAACAAAGAAAGAACAAATGGAAGAATAGCAGGTATACTGCATTAGATTATTATAAAGGACACACTAAAGATTATGTAGGTGATTATTTTAGTGATTCTACATTATCTAAAGTGCCTATTGGTAATGTTAATATAACAAAAAGAATTATAAACAGAATATCACTTGTGTATATGCAATCACCTATAAGAACATATTCAAATGAAAATGTAGTTGATTACTTTAATGGCAAAGACCATAAGTTGCAAAGATTAGAAAGAATGACAAATCTCTTAGATGGAGTGTTGATTAAACCTTGCTGGAGAATAAAAGATGGTAATGAATGTATAGAATATGATATTATTATGGATTATGAACCACTATTTGATGATGACCCACTTAATCCTTATGCTTTTGTTTATCCTATTGCAGACAAAGCAGAAGTCTTGGATACTACTCCTGAACAGTTTGCATACTGGGATTCTGAAAATCACTTTATATTTGATAAGAATGGAAAGATGTATACACATGATGATAATCCTGATATGGTTAATCCTTATGGTGTATTACCATTTGTAGAATGTTTTAGAGATGGTAAGCCTGAAACAGATTACTTAGATACTAATGCTTCAACAGATTTAATACAAACTAACTTAGCTATTAATGTAGCAGAAACTAATAAGAATGCTAATATAATGTTTCAATCATTTGGTTATCTGTTTGTTAATGGTGCAGGTATAGATAAAGACACAATGGAGATAGGCCAAGATAAGATTAATTACTTAGGTGTTGATGGTAGTATAAGCATTGTTTCTCCTCCTAATGCAGTTCCAGCACTTGATGAATCCATACAAAGCAGTTATAAAATGTTGGCACAAAACTACCATCTACCTACTTCTTTTGTTGAAGGTACAACTGCTGCTTCAGGTGTAGCACTTAAAATGAGAAATATGGAACTAACAGATGATAGAAAATCTGATGTTACAAGATGGAGAGAAATAGAACATAAACTATTTGATTTAGAAAGAGTTATCATAGCAGTAGAAGATGGTAAAGATGCAGGTGATTTAGAAGATGTAGACTTTTCTGAAGCAGTAGAAGTTCTTAATGATAAAGAGCAAAGAGAAAAGTGGGAGTGGGAACTTGCACATGGACTTATAGATAAAGCAGATATATTGATGCAAAAGAATCCTGATTTAGATAGAGAAGAAGCATTAGATATACTATTTGAAAAGCAAGAAACAGAGATGGAACTTGAAGAAGAAGAACCTGAAGAGCCACAAGAAACAGCAGGTAGTGCATTACTACAAGCATTAGCAAAGCCAGTAGAATAATGGCAGAGTATCAAGGCAAGTCAGTTAAGTTAGATAAACCTTCAAGAATCACTAAAGGTGAAGCTGGATATGGTAGAAAGAAGTTTAAAGTATTTGTAAAGTCAGGTGATAAGGTTAAAAAAGTTATGTTTGGTGACCCTAACTTATCTATTAAAAGAGCAAGTAGTGCTAAAAGAAAATCATTTAGAGCAAGACACAAGTGTGATTCTAACAAACCAACAGACAAAACAAAAGCAAGATACTGGTCTTGTAAGTTTTGGCAATCAAGTAAATCAGTAACTGACCTACTAAAGTAATGCCTAACCAAGATAAAATAAATGAAGTTTCTGAACAAGTAACTGCAATACTTGATAAAGCAAAATTAGAATTAACTGAGGATTTGCTTAAATTAAAGGAAAAAGTTACACCTGATGAATTTATCCAAGCATTAGATAAAATGGATTTAAAGGCTATTTTAGATGCAAAAATAAGCAAAGCAAAGCAACTATACATACAACAACATAAGGTAGTGTTGGAAGAAACCATACCATTTGGAGATTTAGATGCCAATAGATGAACAAACATTAGAATCATTTTTATCAGGTAATCTATCTGTATTAGATGAGATTATAGGCACAGATGCTTCTGAATTAAAGAACATACTTAATTCTGCTACTATATCAGGTATGAAATCATCAGATATTCTAAATCAAGTAACTGCTGCATCATCAGCATCTACACAAAGAGCAATTATAAATACAAGATTAAATACATATTCAAGAGTAGCTACTAATACTATGATGAAAGATGCACCTGCTAATACTAAGTATGTATATATAGGACCAGTTGATGATAGAACAAGAGATGAGTGTTTAGATATGGCTTCTGCTGGTGCATTAACAGAGAATGAAATAATTACAAGGTTTGGTGAAGCACCTTTAGTAGATGGTGGTGGATTTAATTGCAGACACAAATGGGAAATAGCATCAGCATTTAGTGACCAATTTAATAAATCAGACAAAGCAGGTAACCTAATACAAGATAAGAAAGAAGCACAAGCATTTAGACAAGCTAAAGGAAAGTATAGACCTAAACCAAAACCTTATGATAAAAATGCTTTATATCAAGCAGGTAAACATAGGAATATACCTGATTCTAAATCTTGGATAAAATCTAATGTAGCTGATAAGGTTACATTAAGCAATTTAAAGGATTTAAATTTATCAAATGAACTAACTGATACACTAAATAATTTATTTACAACATATAAGATAAAGAAATTAACAAGAGGTGTAACTGGTAAAGCAAGAGGACAAGCTATGGCTTCTGCTAATGGTTCTGTTTTAAATATATCAAAATCAGCATTATCAAGAAAAGCATTAGATAAATACTATATTGCTAATGTAAAAAATTACAACAAAGGTGTAAAAGAAGTAATTGATGGTTGGAAATCTAAATTAAAAGAATTTGAATCATTAGGTGCATATAAATATGGCAGAGAAATTAAATGGTATAGAAAAAACATTAGAATTTGGGAAAATAAATTACAAAACCAAAAGGATTTTGGGTTTAAAAGATTTGTATATTCTGTAGAAGGCAGAGAATTAACAAGCATTATAACACATGAGTTAGGTCACACAATACATGACCAATATAGTGGTTTTATAAATAGAAGTTTAATAAAATCAAAAGGTATTGATGCTACAAAGTGGAATAATGAATGGAAAGATATATATAGAATAACAACAGCAAAAAAAGGTGTTGAAGTTAGATTATTAAATGGACAAAAAGCATTAGGCACAGCAGAAGTTGGACTAATATCTGAATATGCTGCTGCTAATCCATTTGAATTATTTGCAGAATCATTTAGTATGTATGCTACTGGTGCTGCTAATGAATTACCTACTATAATAAAAGATTATTTAGATAGATATTTATCAACAATAAAGGAAGCAATGTAATGCAAAGTGACCAATGTATATTATGTATGAATTATTATGGAATGTTTAAATGTGAAGCATATCCTAATGGAATACCTAAAGAAATTTATACTGGAGAACATGACCATAAGCAATCATTTAAAGGTGATAAAGGTATAGGTTTTGAAGAAATAAAGGATAAACCATAATGTTAGATGCTACATTCTTTAGAAAAGTAGGACCTGAAATAAGAGATTTATATAGAACTGCTATATTTGAAAATGCTAAAGATGTATTTGGTAAACCATTTAAAGCATACACATCTAAGTATGGACAAAACAAAAGAGCAAACAAATTTAAAAGACAGGCATCACAATATGCTAATACCAATGCACCAGTATTAACATCAGATTTACTTAGAGATTATAGTTTAATTAAAACAATGAGGAATGGATTTCAAATAGGTTGGACTACATTAGGTGCAAGAGTAGAATGGTTAAAGAAGATGGGTAGAGTATTAACATCTAAATCACAACCTATGCCACAAGGTGTTATAGTTTATTTAAACAGTCAAGCTAATAGATATATAAAGAAAAGATTAGGACCTAATAAGACTACAAGATACAAGATTGGTAGGAAATAAAAAAGCCACAATTAAGTGGCTCTTTTATTAAGTTCTTCTTTATCCCTTTTTATTAAGTTTAGTTAAGACAGATTGAAGATTTTTAAGATTTTGATGAGTTGGCTCTTGGTCTGTATATGTAGTAATCCAATCATTTAAATATTCTTTAAATGCATCTACATTATCAATTTCAAGTAAACCATTATCATTTAAAAATATAGGATAATATAAAAAAGTTTCTTTTACAGATGCCCATTCAGTTTTTGTTAATTTTATTTTCATTTGCTTCTCCATATTTATTTGTTTATTCTCACTCACCCCATATATTATAACTTTATAATAATATAAGTCAAGTATTATTTTTATTTATTTAAAAAATAATTGTATAAAAGATTTAGTAAGTTATATTATATATAAGAATTTTCAACTAAA
>CERP01084562.1_pt1 | contig 13747 bp, 11 predicted proteins | sample 530801 | NCBI WGS metagenome assembly CERP01 (sample SAMEA2620991, study PRJEB7988) | marine metagenome | biome: marine biome (ENVO:00000447); feature: surface water layer (ENVO:00002042); material: "saline water (ENVO:00002010), including plankton (ENVO:xxxxxxxx)" | depth 5 m | reverse complement strand
CGTAAAGACTGGAGTCTTCAACGACGTTGACGGCAACCAGTGCGCCGATGCGGGAATCGATACCACGACTTATACGTTCACCGTCACCAATGAAGGAAATGTTAGTTTGAGCAATATCGTAGTTGATGATCCATTATTAGGAGGTCCTATCGCAGGTCCAGATAGTGGTGACATTGATGGTGATGGAGAACTTGACGTAACTGAAACTTGGATTTATTCGGGAACTTATTTAATTACCCAGGATGATATTGATAATGGAGAAGTTGTAAACCAAGCAACTGCAACGGGTACTGCTCCTGATCAAAGTACGGTAAGTGATCTTTCAGGATCAACAACAACTACTGATGATGAAACGGTAATAGAGCTTTGTCAGGATCCAGCTATTGCAATCGTAAAAACTGGAATTTTTAATGATGAGAACCAGAACCAGTGCGCCGATGTGGATGAAACTATTAGTTATACATTCACCGTAACCAATGAAGGTAATGTTAGCCTGAGTAATGTAAGTGTGACGGATCCTTTAATTGCTACCATCACTGGCCCAACAGGTGATACAGATGGAGATGGAGAGCTCGATGTGACCGAAACCTGGATTTATACTGGTATATATAATATTAATCAGGACGACATAGATCTTGGACTCGTGAAAAATCAGGCCACCGCTATTGGTACAGCTCCTAACACTACTGTAGTTAGTGATCTTTCGGACGAAAGCAGTGTGTTGGAGGATGATCCTACTATTGTGGATCTTTGCCAGAACCCTGTAATCGCAATTGTTAAGACAGGAATCTTTAACGACGAAAACCAAAATGATTGCGCAGACGTTGATGAAACCATCAGCTACACCTTTACAGTAACCAATGAAGGAAATGTTAGCTTAAGTTTTGTTGAAGTAACCGATCCTCTAATCGCTACTATTTCTGGACCAACCGGGGATACTGACGGCGACGGCGAACTTGATGTTACTGAGACTTGGACATATACTGGAATATATGCCATTTCCCAAGATGATATTGATGCTGGCCAGGTTGTAAATCAAGCCACAGCCAAAGCAAATGATCCGATGGGGAACCTAGTTTCCGATCTCTCAGATGAAAGCAGTGTTCTTGAAGATGATCCAACTGTTGTTGAATTATGTCAAGACCCAGCAATTGCCATTGTGAAAACGGGAATATTGAATGATGAGGATGGAAACGACTGTTCTGATGTGGATGAGACTATCAGCTATACATTCACCGTCACCAATGAAGGAAACGTAAGTTTAAGTAATGTAACTGTTACGGATCCATTGATTGCCACAATTACCGGCCCAACTGGTGATACCGATGGCGATGATGAACTAGATGTTACCGAAACTTGGATATATACCGGAACCTATGCTATTACACAAAATGATATAGATGCCGGGGAGGTTATAAATCAGGCTACGGCGCAGGGGACTGCTCCTAATGCTGTAGTGGTGAGTGATCTTTCTGATGAAAATAGTGTTCTTGAAGATGATCCAACTATTACTGAACTTTGCCAGAACCCAATCATAGCTCTTATCAAAACTGGAGTTATTAACGATACAAACGGCAACGGTTGTGCAGATGTTGGTGAAACAATAGATTATAACTTTATAGTGTTCAACCTAGGAAATGTTGTATTGACAAATGTAATGGTTACAGATCCATTGGTGAGTGTATTAGGCGGTCCAATTACATTGGGGCCCGACACCACAGACGGAACCACATTCACAGCTATCTATACTATTACACAAGCTGATATTGATGCCGGATTTGTTCAAAACCAAGCAACCGCAACCGGTACGGATCCATCAGGAAATTCTGTAAGTGATCTTTCTGATGATAATAGCGAGTTGGAGAATGATCCAACAATAACTGAACTCTGTCAAAATCCATCAATCGCTTTAATAAAAGTGGGTGTTGCAAATGATGAGAACGGTAATGGATGTGCCGATGTTGGGGAAACAATTCTTTACACCTTCAGTGTGAAAAACACCGGAAACGTAGCATTAACTGATATTTTAGTGACTGACCCAATGGTAAGTGTTGCAGGTGGTCCAATCAATTTGAATGCAGGAGAAGAGGACACCACAACTTTCACCGCAGTTTACACCATTACCCAGACCGATATTGATACCGGTTTCATTGAAAACCAAGCTACTGCCGAAGGGTTGGCTCCAAATGGAGATCAAGTTACAGATCAATCTGATAACAACAGTTATTTAGAAAATGATCCAACGATAACCGAACTTTGCCAGAACCCCTCAATTTCCTTGGAAAAAACAGGTGTATTCAATGATACTAACGGAAATGGTGCGGCTGATATCGGAGAGACTATATCATACTCCTTCACTGTAACAAATACTGGAGATGTAACATTATACAATATAATGATAACTGATCCATTACCAGGTATTGAAATATCTGGTGGACCAATTGCACAATTGGAGCCAGGTGAAGTAGACAGCACCACCTTTACCGCCATCTATACCATCAACGATCAGGATATAGCTAACGGTGAGGTTGTAAACCAAGCCACAGTAACCGGAGAAGACGTAGACGGAAATATTGTTGAAGATGACTCTGATGACCCAACAGATTTGACAAACAACGATAATGATGGCGATGGTGACCCAGATGATCCAACTGTAGTGGTACTTCCATTCGTATTGGATACAACTTTTGAAATCTTTAACGGTGTTACACCAAACGGTGATGGGGCCAATGACTACTTCCTAATTGAAGGTATCAGCAACTGGCCGAATAATAATGTGAAGATCTTCAATCGTTGGGGAGTTCTAGTCTTCGAAACGGACGGCTATGGTGGAAGTGATGACAGCCAAAATGTGTTCCGAGGAATATCTGAAGGACGTGTAACGGTTCAAAAGAATGAAGAATTGCCAACCGGTACTTACTTCTACATTCTTACATTCCCCGCGGACAACCCTGGTAAAGCAAGCTATAACGGATATTTATATATTAACAGATAGAAAATCAAAAAAATTCCTGGGAGGAAATTCCCTCCCAGGATTAAAAATACATAACTATGAAACACAGTTATCTAACGCTACTAATTTTGATTTTACTTGGCACGTTTTCAAGTAAAGCGCAGCAGGATCCACAGTACACACAATATATGTACAATACGCAGGTGGTAAACCCTGCGTATGCCGGAAATCGTGAAGCCTTAAGCTTTGGTCTGCTATACAGAACCCAATGGGTCAATTTTGGCGATGGTGCTCCCAATACCGGAACCTTTACCGTAAACTCGCCAATAGCCAATAATATGGGTTTAGGCCTATCTGTGGTAAATGACCGAATAGGGCCAGCCATTGAAACAAATTTCAACATAGATTATTCCTATAGCATCAATACTTCCGAAACGGGTAAATTATCCTTTGGATTGAAAGCGGGTCTCGATATTCTAGATGTGGATTTTAGTAAATTAAGAAGACACGATCCAGATCCAAATTTACCTGTCAGCGGTAATGTGGATAACAAGCTTCAGCCACAAATAGGTGCAGGTATTTATTATAATACTGAGAAATTTTATGCGGGACTTTCTGTTCCAAATTTTCTGTCCACAGAACATTTTGACACAAGTAGCATTGAAAGTGTTGGTAACACACGTGTGGAAACTACCGCTGCGGAACGTATGCACTATTTTCTGATTGCGGGTTATGTGTTTGATCTTAGCGACAACCTAAAATTCAAACCGGCCACACTTTTTAAAATGGTAAGTGGTTCTCCTTTGCAGGCCGACGTATCTGCCAATTTCCTATTATATGATAAAGTTACTCTGGGAGCTGCCTATAGATGGAGCGCAGCTATGAGCGGATTAGTGGGTTTCCAAGCTTCCGATAATATATTTATAGGTTTTGCCTATGATTATCAAACAACAGATATTGAGGCTTACAGTGACGGTTCTTATGAAGTTATGCTTCGTTTTGAATTGTTCAACAGGCCAGAAAGAGTGCTAACTCCAAGATTCTTCTAAAAAAATAAAGACTATGAATACAATAGTACGCAACATATTTATTTTCGCGTTGGTGGTTTTTACTGCCGGTAACGCCTTTTCACAGAAAAGGGATATCCAAAGGGCCAACAAAGAATTTGACAAATTTGCTTATATAGATGCGAGGGAAATCTATTTAAAGGTAGTAGAAGACGGTTATGTATCTGCTGAAATTCTTAAGAAGCTTGGCGATACGTATTACTTCAACAGTGATTATACAAATGCTGCCCAGTGGTATGATAAACTGGTTAAGCAATTTCCTGATGAAACTGAGCCTGAATATTACTACCGTGCGGCACAATCATTAAAAAGTTTGGGAAAATATGACGAATCAGACGCCCTCTTAAATGATTATATAGCCAAGGGCGGTAATGGTCTGGTCATCAAAACGTACGAAGACGATCCCAATTATTTAAAGAGCAAGGTTTTTAAAGCTAGAGATTTTAGCTTGGAAAAAGTGGGGATTAATACTGCTACCTCCGACTTTGGCCCTTCATTTTATGGTTCAGACAAGATAGTGTACGCTTCCGCCGGAAATACTACGGGGTCAAAGATTGTGGAATGGACTCAAGAGCCATCCCTAGATCTCTTTATTGCCGATAGGGCAGCGAATGGCGAATTGAGCAATTCCAGGAGTTTGGGAGGTGATATAAATACTGTTTACAACGAATCTACGGCCACTTTCTCCAATGATGGAATGACTGTTTACTTTACCAGAAATACTTTTATTGACGGAAAAAAAGGTCTTGATAAATCAAAGAAATTTAAAACATTACGATTATCATTATACAAAGCAACCAAAACTGGAGAGAACACTTGGACAAATATTGTCGAGTTGCCATTCAACAGTAAAGAGTATTCGGTAGCTCATCCAGCATTGAGCCCTGATGAAAAAAGATTGTATTTTTCCTCTGACATGCCCGGAACATTGGGAATGTCTGACCTTTGGTATGTCGATATCCTCGGAAACGACAAATACGGTACCCCCGTAAATTTGGGACCAAGTATCAATACTGAGGCAAGGGAATCATTTCCTTTTATTAGTGAGAACAACAATCTGTATTTTTCCAGTGACGGCCGTTCCGGACTTGGGGGGTATGATATATTCGTAACCCCGCTCGACAATGATGGAAAGCCTGGAAATATCACCAATTTGGGCGCTCCCGCAAACAGTTCCAAAGACGATTTTGGCTTTATAATTAACGAAAACGACCGCATTGGCTATGTTACTTCAAACAGAGGTGGTGATAGAGGTAGTATTGATGATGATATCTATCTGGTAAAAGAAATCTGTTCAATCACCATTCAAGGAAAGGTGTTTGACAAAGAAACCAAAGATCCAATCCCAGGAGCACAGGTGAGCTTGCTTGATGAAAACAATCAACTGGTGAGCCAAACTACCGCTAAAAACGACGGAACATATAGTTTTGTTGGAGATTGCGGTACACAATACACTGTTAGAGGCTTGAAGGAGGGATACAATCCATATGAGAAAATCATAGAAACTCCAATGCTAACTGGAGTGGTTGATGTGCCATTGCCATTGGAAAGAATTGGTCCTTGCCCGCCTAATGATTTGGGTTGCAAGCTGAATCTACAACCCATCTATTTCGATTTTGACAAATCAAACATCCGTCCGGATGCTGAAATAGAACTGGCCAAGATTCTTGCCGCAATGAGAGAATACCCAGAATTGATTATCCATATTGAATCGCATACAGACTCAAGAGGTAGTGATAGCTACAACCTGGCACTGTCTGAGCGTCGTGCTCAATCAACCCTTAAATGGTTGGTGGGCAAAGGAATTGACGCCAACAGACTCACTGCAAAAGGTTATGGAGAAACCCAACTTGTTAACGAGTGTTCAAACGGAGTGCCTTGTACCGCAGAAGAACACCAGCTTAACAGAAGGTCTATGTTCATAATAAAAAATTAAATTAACCAAATTAAGTAGTATGAAAGCGTTCAATACTTGCTATTGAGCGCTTTTTGCTTTTAAAACATTTTCGCTTTTCGTACTTTTGGGGCAAAAGGGCTATAAATGGAAGAAGAAAAAGTAATCCTTGTAAATGAGCAGGATGAGAAAATTGGGTTAATGCCCAAACAGGAAGCACACGAAAAAGGGCTGCTTCACCGAGCGTTTTCAGTATTCATTTTCAATGGTAAAAATGAGTTGATGTTGCAACAACGGGCCCTGCATAAATATCATTCCCCCGGACTTTGGACCAATACCTGCTGCAGCCATCAGCGCGATGGCGAAACATCCTTGGAAGCAGGTAAAAGAAGATTGTTTGAGGAAATGGGTTTTACGGCCGATTTAAAAGAAACAACCTCCTTTATCTACAAAGCACCTTTTGACAATGGCCTCACCGAGCATGAGTTAGACCATATTCTTGTCGGAAATTTTGAAGGAACGCCCAACATTAACAAAGACGAGGTCGCTGCCTGGAAGTGGATGTATTTGGACGATGTGAAAAAGGATATTCAAGCCAATCCCGAAAATTATACAGCTTGGTTTAAAATAATCTTTGATAAATTTTACCAACATTTACTTGTATGAGTTTAACAGTCTATAGAAAGGCACATTTTAACGCAGCGCACAGACTTTTCAGAAAAGATTGGGACGACGCAAAAAATCTTCAGGTTTTTGGCAAATGCAGTAACCCAAATTACCACGGCCATAACTATGAATTGGAAGTTGGTATTTCTGGAGAAGTTGATCCAGAAACAGGATTTTTGATCGATCTTAAAATTTTAAGCGATATAATAAAGGAAGAAGTGGAAGATGCCTTTGATCATAAAAACTTAAATATTGAGGTTCCTGAATTTAAAAATCTCAACCCTACAGTCGAAAATATAGCGGTTGTTATATGGAACAAAATCAGAAAGCGGATTGATTCAGCTTATGGTATTTCAGTAAAACTTTATGAAACACCACGTAACTTCGTTCTCTATAAAGGTAATTAATGATTACAGTTTCCCCCTTATATCCTTTAAAGTTTTATCCCATACTCAAGCAAAAAGTATGGGGAGGAACTAAATTGCAGAAACGTTTTCAGAAAAAAGCCAAAGGAAATATTGGGGAAAGCTGGGAAATTTCTGGGGTTGAAGAAAATATTTCTGAAATTGCGAATGGTCCGCTTAAAGGAAAAACCCTGAATTGGGTCTTGCAAAGTTATAGAGAGAAGCTCGTAGGCGAAGCAGTATATAAAAATTTTGGCAATCAGTTTCCGCTGCTCTTCAAATTTATAGACGCGCACGAAGATCTTTCCGTACAAGTGCATCCCGATGATTTATTGGCTAAGGCACGACATGGTTCTTTCGGAAAAACAGAAATGTGGTATATTCTTGATGTTGAAGAGAATGGTAAGCTCATTATTGGGTTCAACCAACAAATGGATTCAAAAAAGTATTTGCAGTATCTTTCCAAAAATAGAATAACTGAAATTCTGAATGTCGAAACTATTAAGAAAGGTGACGCTTTCATTTTAAAACCAGGAACTGTTCACGCCATAGGGGCAGGGGTATTGTTGGCCGAAATCCAGCAAACTTCAGACATAACATATCGCATTTACGATTGGAACAGACCCGATACAGACGGACAACCACGGGAACTGCACACAGAACTTGCTCTTGAGGCTATAAATTTTGGCCCCTCAAAATCCAAATTGGACTATTCCGAAGAAATAAATTCCCCTTCGCCCATCGGAACTACCAATTTCTTCGCTGTAAATAAGCTGGTACTTTCTAAAAACTATCTCAAAAACTTGGAAGAAGTTCCTTCATTTACGGTCTATATGTGTTTGGAAGGAAGTGCTATTATTGAAACCGATGATTATTCAGAGGAAATAAAAAAAGGTGAAACAGTTTTAATACCTGCCCAATTACCTGAACTAAAATTTATTACAAATTCCGCAAGCTTTTTGGAAGTGTACATTCCTTAATTGTTCGTATCTTTGCCCGATTTTAAATATTACCAAAGAATAAATAACAGCAATAAACAATAAATTATAAAATGGCGAACGTAAGAGATTTAAAAAAGGACATCAACTATGTTTTGGGAGATATCATTGAAGCGGTTTACATCTGGGAACTGACCAACGCAGACAAAGACAACAAAAAAGCTGAGGAAATTATAGATGAGGCTATACTTGCTTTTGATGAGTTGATTGCAAAAGTGAACCAAAAAGATGTTGAGAACAAAAAGAAGCATTTCAATGCCATCAATACTGAGCTTGAAGAGCGTGGCAGAAAACTTATCGATAAAATAAACGCGCTATAAGATAGTATCGGTCGTTTTGCGCTTTACAATAAAAGACTCCAATTCCTTACCGTATTTGGAGTCTTTTATTTTTGGGTTCAATGCATTGTAAACGGTATCCAAATACTTCACGTTTGAATTGTAGGCCTCACTTAACATTAAATACGGAGCTACCTCATACTCCTTATTGTTCAGAGCAAAATTGATCGTGGTTAAATATTTGTTTGAAATAAGCGCCTGTTGTTTTCGGTTTAGATCCATTTCTAAAGAATCGTTGCCCTTCCTTCCTTTTTTGAGGCGTTGTTCAATGTACTCCAGATTTTTCGCCACGTAGCGCTGTTTCAATTTATCGTATTTCTTCAACAGACTATCATTTGCAGAACCTGTGACGGTTGCGGCGCTTCCGAAGTTTTTTAAATTTGTTTTAATGTTGATCGCTCCATTTTCGGCAAAAAAAGTGATGCGGTCGTCACGAAGACTTCCGTCCTTTAGCCTTACGTACAGATAATAAATTTCCGGACTCTCTACTTTTTCAGAAAAAGAGAAATTTGAATCCCCGTCAACAATTACTGAATCGACGGTAACCAGAACCGTATCCTCAAATTTTTGAAGCAACAACGTTCCTTTTTTGAGGCCCTTTACAGTGCCTGTAAGATTCATCTTTTCTATATCTGTTGCACAGCCAATTAAGGTTAGAAATAATATGGCAATGGAGAGAAAATAACGCATTTTGTAATTTTTTAAGATTGAAACCTAACCAAATAATTGGCTTAGATTACAGCGGTGCAAATATGGAAATATTTTTTGAAAATTTTACGCGCCAGAAGCCAATTGCATCAACACCGTACATAAAATTGCAGCGACCGTTCCTATGGCATAACCAAAGACCGCCAAAAGAACCCCAACCGTTGCCAATGAAGGGTGAAAGGCGGAGGCAACAATGGGAGCAGATGCAGCACCGCCCACATTTGCTTGGCTCCCTACAGCTAAGAAAAAATAGGGAGCGCGGATCATTTTTGCAACAAGAATCATTAGTCCTGCGTGTACGGTCATCCAAACCAAACCGATAACAATAAGCCACATATTGTCAAAAATAAGTGTCAAGTCCATTTTCATACCTATACTCGCTACCAAGATGTAAATAAATACACTTCCGAACTTACTTGCGCCGGCACCTTCATAAGCTCTAAGTTTTGTAAAGGAAAGCAGCACGCCAATAATAGTTGTTATGCTTATCATCCAAAAGAAGCTGGAATCGAGAAAGGTAAATATATTACGAGTTATTCCTTTGGGAATTTCATCTACTACCGAAGTAAAATAAGCACTTAAAAAATCTGCGCCAAAATGTGCAAAACTTACCGTACCAAATGCGATTGCGGCAAGTATCATCAAGTCTGTCAAGCTGGGATTTCTATCTACACTTTTGGCATAATCCGAAACCTTATCCTTTAAACTTTCTATGGCAGATGTATCGGCTTTTAACCATTTGTCAATTTTTGCAGATTTTCCAATTCCGAAGAGAATTATCGCCATCCAAATATTGGCTACTACAATATCCACAAAAACCATCCCGCCATACAGTTTTTGGTTGTACCCGTAAATTTCAAGCATCGCGGTTTGGTTCGCGCCACCGCCAATCCAGCTTCCGGCCAAGGTAGAGAGTCCGCGCCATACTGCATCGGCACCTTCGCCGCCCACAGCTTCGGGATGAATGCTGCCCACAATCAATACGGCAAGAGGTCCGCCCAGTACAATGCCTACAGTTCCGGCAAAGAACATTATTAGTGCTTTAGGCCCCAGATTGAGCACCCCCTTCAAATCAATACTCAGTGTCATCAGCACCAAAGCTGCGGGCAACAAGTAACGACTGGACATATAATAGAGGCTGGTACTTCCCTTAGCGGCTTCCCCAGTTTCGGAAACGGTGGTCCATTCCGGTGAAATGATACCTGCAGTAGTTAATAGCGCAGGAAGAAAGTAGGCCATAAAAAGTGCAGGTACAACTCCGTAGAATTTTTTCCAAAACCCTTCTTCGCGCGAAGATGTATAAAAAATGAAGCCTAGGGCTATCATTAATATTCCAAAAACAATGGTATCGTTGGTAAAAAGAGGGGTTGTGTCCCTTACGATTTCGGCGGTAGTATCTTGCATTTTTGATGGTTTTGACGCAAAATACAATTATTTTTTAATTTGGATTATTTTTTAATGAAATCACTTATTACAGTAATCAATCTTGGAATTACAGGGAGATTATAAATATTGTACGATTTACTGTTTTCCAAATCATTACCTTCAATTTCTTTAAAAATATGGTTCATCGTTGGGATAAATTCATAGGCTGCATCGGGTTTTGCATTCTTCAGTATTTCTCCTTCAGAAACTTGAACTTGAATATCTTTTCCGGCGTTTACAATCAAGACGGGGATTTCCAATTTGGTAATTTCAACTTTTGGATCATATTGCATCCAGGTATAAATGAAGGGTTGAATTTCCTTTCGAAAAATGGAGGCCAAGCCCGGGCTATAATTATAGGCTACCCCATTTGCTCGTAAATCGTCAAAAGAAGTGCGTGCATTATCTACCAATCCCGGCGACTGGTTGGCCAACTGAGACACTATAACATCGTCAATTACCTGTCCGGCACCCGCAACAGATATAAACCCATCTGCGCCGTTTTGAGCGGCCACCATTCCCACAAGCGAGCCTTGGCCATGACCAATCACATATATTTTTGAAAAGCGTCCATCCTTCTTAAAATAATCAAGAATTGCAACGGCATCTGCAATAAAATCATCGAATCGAATGTTTTTTTCATCCAGCGACCGCAGTTTCATTTGCTTTACCAGTCTTTTATCAAAGCGAAAGGAGGCAATGCCTTCATCAAATAGTCCTTCAGCCAATAGTTTTAAGGAATTATTGACCATCATTTGCTGATTTCCGTTTCTGTCCGTCGGCCCACTATCACCTATGATTATTGCCAATAGTGGTTTTTCGTCTATGGAGGGAATAATAAGCGTTCCCGAAACCAATGGGGTAATGCTAATATCTTCAGAATTATATTTTTTGTTCTGGGCCGAAGCAATTCCGAAAAGAAAAAGAAAAATAATACAAGCGTTTTTCATCTATAACTGATTAAATGCTATGAAGTAACAGATAAATTTTCGGAATATTGTTTTTTTCCGCACCAATATTTCAGTATTGAAAAAGTTTTAAATCAATTCTCAAATTAGGAAGTTATCTTTGCCATTGTTGAAATCGTAAATATTCAAAAATTTTAGAAGAATGAAAAAGTACATAATACTCCTATTAATTTGCATCTGTGCAAGTGGATTGACCGCCGCAGAAGATTGGGGAAAAACAGGCCATAGGGTAGTGGGCGAGATTGCAGAAGATTATTTGAGCAAAAAAGCGGAAAAGGAAATTTCAAAATTGTTAAACGGACATTCGTTGGCATTTGTGGCAAACTATGGTGATGATATAAAAAGTGATCGCCAGTACGATTCCTACAGACCGTGGCATTATGTTAATTTTCCTTTCGGTGTAAAATATGAAAACCATCCCAAAAGTGAAGAGGGAGATATAATCCAAGGTATAGAGAAGTGTATAGCGATATTGAAGAATGAAAGCAGCACTCAAGCGGAAAAGATATTTTATCTAAAAATGTTAGTCCATTTTATGGGCGATCTTCACCAGCCGCTCCACATAGGTTTGGCAGATGATAAAGGGGGAAATGACTTTCAGGTGCGCTGGTTTAGCGATGGCACTAATTTACATACCGTGTGGGATTATAAGATGATAGATTTTTACGATATGTCTTACACCGAATTAGCCCAAAATACTGATGTACTCTCAAAACAACAGATAACGAATATTAAAAAAGGCACTCTTTTGGACTGGATGTACGAAAGCCGGGCTTTGTGTGAAAATATTTATCAAAATACGGAAAGTGGTGAAAAACTTGGATATGAATATATGTATAAATATATGGACACATTGCGTTTTCAACTTCAAAAAGGAGGGATCCGTCTAGCTGAAGTTTTAAATGAAATTTTCAGTTAGGTTATAAAAAACCTCGATTCCAATATCCTTACTTTTTAGAGAAGCAGTGTTAAACAGATGCTTTTTAATTATATAAGTAAGCCCAATACATTAAACCAAATTGCAAGGGAAGCCTTAAAATAAGCAGCCATTTGGGTAATTTCATTGCCGCCTTCTTATTCTGGAGCATATAAATATGCACGGGTATAAAAACTATAAGCATTGCGATAATTCCCCAAGCAGCTTCTTCTTGGGTGTTTTTGTTCATTATCATAAAACCCAAAATCATTTCCGCAACTCCACTTAGGAGCACCAGAGTACTTTGTGCCGGAATATATGGAGGCATGATGCGTTCGTATAATTTTGGTTTTCGGAAATGATTCACTCCAGCAAGCACATAAAGTATTCCCATTAAGTATTGATGCCAAGGTAACATAGTTTTATTTTAAGTTTTTAAAAGTAATCTTTTTGAAGGTTTTGGCACGTATCAATTAATTAAAAAGTGAAAGCCTCCCCATTTTTAATAGGAAGGCTTTCTTTTTTTAATCAATTATTTATGGAAAAAATTACTCTTTTATCAAACGCTTTACAGTGCTTGCATTTTCACCAATAATCTGTACCATATAGACACCTGCCGCAAGGGACGAAACGTCCACGGCCTTTTCGCCCTGCATGGTGCGAAGGTCCGTCTGGTTCACCAGTTTGCCGTTTATGTCGTAGACCATCATTTTCTCGAGCGAGATGTTGGTCCTGTTCACAAGGTTCACCACGTTGCTGGCCGGGTTCGGATATAGCGCCACGCCGGACTCCAGGCTGTTCTGGTTCAGGCCAAGCACGGACTCAACCGTAAGCTCGAAATCACAGGTCGAGGAGTTGCCGTACTCATCGGTGGCCGTCAGGGTAACGGTATATACCCCATCGGAAAGAGCGGTGCCCGGTGCGGGATCCTGTGCCGTTACCGTCACGGGATCGGTACAGTTGTCCGCTGCGGTTGCCTCCCCGTTGGCGAAGTAATCCGGAACTATATAGAACAGGTTGCCGGCGCCCGGATCGACCGTCTGGTCTGCCGGACAGGTAATGACGGGGCCAAGTCTGTCCACGACGCTCACCTCTGCAATACAGGAGGCTATGTTGCCGCTGGTATCGCTAACGAACACGGTGATCATAAACGTGCCGCCTATGTCCGCGCAACTTACCGTGGGCACGTCCACCGCGATGGTAGCGATGCCGCAGGCCTCATCGATATTGGAAACGAGACTGTAGGGATCCACGTCGGTAGTGCCGTCGGGCCCGAGCTCGATCTCCACCACGCTGCTGGTGGGAACCATGGTATAGCTGAGCTCGAAATTGTCCACCCCGGCGCCCCAGGCCCAGCCGCCCTCGTCGTCATATGTAAAGCGAACCTGGAAGTCGGCGCTCATATAGGCC
>CERP01051839.1_pt1 | contig 13800 bp, 13 predicted proteins | sample 530801 | NCBI WGS metagenome assembly CERP01 (sample SAMEA2620991, study PRJEB7988) | marine metagenome | biome: marine biome (ENVO:00000447); feature: surface water layer (ENVO:00002042); material: "saline water (ENVO:00002010), including plankton (ENVO:xxxxxxxx)" | depth 5 m | reverse complement strand
ACCTTTATCTAAAGCGTTTGATGTTGAACCCATCATACACTTACCGATAATTCTACTACCTAATCGTAGTGTTGTTTTAGTAACTCTCCAGTTATTTAATATATTGTTAGGTCTTTCCCATTTACCACTTTCGTCGTGTACTAGCAGTTTAAGTTTTTCACCATCATAACTGTTATCACCTGTGTTTTTCCAATCAATAGTAGTATCTAATCCTTCTAGCTCTTCTTTGTTGTCAGAAGTTATACTTCTTCTTGTAAGTTTGCTAGCCGGTACTCTATATGCTAATTCTGTTTTAGGTCGATCCATACCGTCTTGAATCGGTTTAAAAAAGAAAGGATAGTTAACTGATATAGGTACAACTTTGTCTGTAAACATTTTCTTAGCATCTGGACCAGTCTTTGATAATATACCAAACCTTGAATCACTAGCTAATGTTGCTTGATTAACAACCTCTCCTGATGCCATAAAAGAAAAACCAGATCTTCTATTTTTAAGGTAACACATACCATAACATCTTTTATCAGCTTTGCAAGCTTCCCAAAATAAATAGAACAACCTATTAGCTTCCCTAAAATCAGGTTTACCTACATCTATCTTACTCCATTGTAAGTACATATAATGAGTTCCGGTTATATAAGTAGGTTTACCTTTATTAATAAACCAAAAACCATCGTCTCTTCTACTAAACTCAGCCTCTATGTAATCTATGTATTTACTTTTAAAGTCACTTGGTAGGTTTTTCCAATCAAATATAGTGCTTACGCGTTGTAGTTCTTTTGGATATTCTGTTACCTGCCACTTGTCATTTTCAAACTTGTGTATGTTTTTCGGTGTTTTAGGTAGAGCTATCTTTAAATCTTGTATGCTATACACATCGCCAATAGTTCCGTCTCTACTTATAACAACTACATCATGTTCTTTATTGTAGCCGTAATCCCAGGCTTTTTTCTTATTAAGCCTTTTTATAGTGTTTATTTTAATGGGTTCTATAACCCTATATAAACTTTGCTCGTACATTATCTAGATCTTTTTTCTGCAAAACCACTAAAAGCTTTAGGTTTATTATCTTCTTTAACCTTACCCTCTAGCATATTTTGTTCATCTTCTATACGATTTAATATTTCAAAAGCATCAAATATAGCTAGCTTTTTAGTTGCTGCTGCATTTTTAAGTCTATCTGCTGATATATCATCATCTGAATCTACAATAGCTTCTTTAGCTACTTTAACTAATTCTTCTACAGCTTTATACCCAGCTTGGATTATATTCTTTTTCCTTTCCTTGATATTCATATTTAATTGTGATTGAATTACTAAATATTCTATATAATTTTTGTTCATCTATAATGAACTCATATTCAGTGTTAGGTTTAAACCCTATTAAATCACCAGACTTTAATCCAGCTTCAGTTAAATACTTATCACCATACTTTAAAATACCTATTAAAGGTTCTTCTTTGTCATCGTTAAAGATGTCAGTTGATGTAGACTCTAAAGGTTTTACAAAACAAAATGTATCGTTTGCTTTCCAAACATCATTATGTTTATATAAAAATATTTGATCAGGAAAAACAAAATACATATCATCTTTATAATATGATTTACTATCTTTTTCCACTCCTCTAATATCGTTCCATCTTCTAAAAACATTATGATGTACTATCACAATATCTCCAACTTGTATGTTTGTCTCCCCTACGCTAGGTACACATATAACTTCAGCATGTCTATTGACATATTGAAAAGAAAAGTTTTCAGTGTTAAGTATTAATTCTTTATCACCAATCTTTTTCTTATTGTTATACCTTGAGTCGTCTAAAGGTTTAACTATAAAATTTAAAACGCTTTTCACTAATATTCTAGATTATACTCAACTGCTATAGCCATGTTTTTATTAAAATCTTTCCAAGGTAATATCTCTTGTTCTTTTTTAATAAATATACTAAACTTGTCACCTTCTTCTACGATGTCACAGATAGTATGCCCTCCGTAAACCTCTTGGCCTACGGAGTAATGCATAGCTTCATTTTTATAATCTTTACCTATACTAATCTTTCTTATCAGCTTCATCTTCTGGTATTTCAGATATAGTTCCGTCTTGTAAGTTAACTGATACTTTGCCGTACTTTTCTTCTAACGAAGTTTGGATAACCTGCAGTTCTTGCTGAGCAGCTTTTAAAGATTCAATGCCTATAGCTTTCTGAACCTCTAAGCCACCAATTTGCATTTGAAATTTATTTATTAAAGCCACTTTGTCTTGAACTGATTTTAATTCTTCGTCAGTTACTTTTTTTACATCTTTAGCGATGTCCTCTACTTTTACGTCTTCCATTTTATTAAATTTAATTGTTTGTTTTGTTATACGTCTGTATAATCTTTGTACTTGTCTTGTAATTTTAAAGCCTCATAAGCTTGTTTTACGTGGTTCTTAGCTGTAGCAGCTAAAGAGCTAGTAAAAGCAAAACCAAACTCAGTTACTTGAGAGTTTGGATCAGCGTCTCTAGTTTCTTTATCCTTAAACACTTTTACGCTAGCGTTTGAGCTAGGTGACTTTGTCCAAGTTGTTTCATACACCGCTTCAGTTTTTATAGTACCATCTGAGTTATACACAGCTGGAGTTTTTAAATCTTGCGATGAAGAAGAGTAGAGGTTGCAGTTTAAGCTACTTACCTGTAAGTAAGCTTCGCTAATTGCTATGCCTTTAAAATTGTATTCTCCTTTTAATGCCATTTTTTGTTTTTTAAATTGTTATTATTCTATGTTTATATTATTACGCTATTTTCACAGTTTTTAAGTGTGAGGTTATTATTGTAGTACTGGTATTAATATTTTACCATTATCTTCTAAATAAGATTTGTAATTATTATCAAGACTTGATATAATATCTTCTGTTATATTCTCGTGTCCCCACCATAAATCTACTAAAACAAGATCGTATTTTTTACTAGGTTTATATGTAAAAGCATCGTGTTTTATTATATCTATGTTTTCATCTAAATAATCTACATAATCAATTAATTCTTGATTATTTTCTACAACATCTACAACGCTACAATTTTTAACATGCTCTGCATAGTTAGGTAAAAGCCCTAAACCAAGGCCAAGTATAAGTATTTTATCAAAAGTGAAATCTTTATATAACTCGTTTATTTTTAAACAACCCTCACAGTCTCCTAAAAAAACTTTACCATAGTGTTCTTTGTTTTCTATCCAATCACCATTTTTAAAACTTAATCTAGAGACGCCGTCTGTTTTAACTACATCAAACGTTGTTCCTGAATATTCTTTTATTTTACTTTCTTGTATTTTCATTATTTTGACTTTTTATCTTCTAACACGCGGCCCACGCTGTTACCACCCCGTTTAAACCAACGGTTAATTTATAATTAGCAGAACTTGATAATACATTAACACCCCAGAAACCTACACCTTGAAAAGTTGTACCAGCTGAATTTGAATAAGCGATAGTTTGGTTAGCAACAGGACTTGAGTCTGTTAAATAAACTGTTGACCCAGTTGTTTGATAACAAGCAAAAGCTGGTTTACTATAATTAGTTGCTGTAATAGGAAATTGAGTTAAAGTAACGCAGTTAGTAATTGCAGTTACCACACCTGAGCTATTTACCACTATGTATTTATTATAATTAATTTTGTAATTTCCACTAGAAACTGTATTTTGCCCTTGAATGTCATAGTATACAGTATTATTAACAGCTGGATTGTTAATTGGCGCCCCAGGGGTAGAAGTACCATTGTGATATAAAGTTTGATTTACACTAACGCTACAAACATTACTTGTGGTGCTAGAAACACTAGTAGAGAACGGTACTTTACCAGCGCAATCTTTATCGTAACCGTACCAGTCTGAAAATTTGTATGGATAACCTATAGGCATAGTTTATATTTTTATGGGCAGTCACAGCCAGTTGATGTTACTGCTCCCGTTGTTGTGTTTGTTGATATCGCAGGGCAAGTACAGTTAGAATTTGAAAACCAAACTGTTCCTGATGGTCCCTGAATAAAACCACCACCACCTGTATATATCGTCCCGCTTGTATCACTATATATAATAGTTCCTGTTGTTACCGCTGTTAAAGCTACTGTTGTATATAGTGTTAATATTGAATTTCCAACATAAATAGTAAAAGAATTATACGAATTTCTATCTGCTGGATTTGGTAAACAATTTTCGTTTACCGTTGGATAAGAATTACCAGAACCGTGGCTGTTACCACCGTTAACCATATCATATAAAGATATAGGTCCTGTTATAGTACCTGAGCCCCAAGTACCGTACAACGCCTCTCTTGCCATGTTTAACATGTTTAATGCTCCGCTATTTGGTACTGCCATTATTTAATTTGTTTTTTAAGTTCTTCTATTTCAGCTTTTAATTCTTTTATAGCCTCAATTAGATAACCAGTTATGTTACCGTATGCTACAGCTTTGAATTCACTATCGTTATTTACTAATTCAGGTGCTATTTTCTCTAATTCTTGAGCTATAACACCACTACCTTTTTTGTTATCTTTAGTAAAACTAACACCACGCATATTATAAACTTTAGAACCATCTAATGTTTGTACATGTGTTTTTAACCTTTCGTCTGAATAAGCAACAACGTCCCCACTTGATGTGAAAGTACCGTCTACGTCTACTGCTCCACTAGAATTAACATTTAATATTGGTATACCGGAAATATCTGACACTGAAAATAAATCACCAGTCAAACTATTTGTAACTGAAAACAATTGACCTGCTGTACCTTGTATATCAAGACCACCATCTTTATCAACAACCATTCTGTCGTTGTTATTAACTTTCCATTTAAAATCTCCTGAATTAGCTGATAAATTAAAACTATATCCACTTGAATCCCAATACTGCTGATGTTTTATAGTTCCGTTAGCTTTATTTACAAGCGCACCTGATAAATCAGTTCTTGATGAATTAACGGATAAACTAGACGTGTTTGCTGATATACTTGTTGGAGCTCCATCTCCAACACCAAGATTTCCAGTACTACTTAACGTTAAAGTTCTGTTTGCAGTGCTAGAAACTGAGTATTGATAAAAACTTAAAGCACCAGTGGTCCCGTCATGGTTTATATGTACGTCTTTTGAAGTGTCACCATTAGCGTGCATAGCTATCGTTGATAAACTACCACTACTTAATAAACTTAAAGTAGCTCTAGATCCTCCTATTGCTAAAGTTTTACCACCATAATTATGATGTGTTGAATTAGCATTAATAAATACATTTCCATCGCTAGCTATTTCTAAAGCTTTTGTACCAGCACTGGCCCCGTTGTTTACATAAAATTCTAAATTACCAGTCGCGCTTGAAGCCCCCGTGTCAGCGGTGCCTGATGTAGAAGCTATACCAGCATTTCTCCAAACAAACTGATTTCCTTGACCAGCAGTTTGTCCGCCAGCTGGGTGATCTGAAGATCCAAACCATAAAGAACCTTGATAACCTTGAGCACCAGCACTTATAGCACCCGTACTTATTACAACGTGGGCCTCGTCTCCAAAAGCAACACCAGCTCCAGAAACTTTTTCGTGCACGTGTAAGCTAGCGCCTGAAGCTGGGAATGTAGTTTCTAAAACACTATTATCACCAATAATAACTTTTTCTTCAAAAATAGCATTGTCAGTAAATGTTTTTACACCACCTACAGATTGATTTCCACTTGTTTTAACCACTGCGTTATCATCAGCGTAGCCTCCATTAGCGTGGTTACCCCAACCATGCGCTGTGTTCCATTGTCCAATACGAGTGGAATCTACATAATCTGTAGTTTGATTTGATGGGTAAACCGCTCCTCTTGTAAATAATTTTCCAGTATCTGTCACCAGCTGCATCAGAGCTTCTTCATTATTGTTTTCCCATAAAAATCCAATTTGTGAATATGAATCAGCGGCTCTAAACCTAATAGCGTGCTCAGTTCTTCCATCAATACCCGAGGCAGCAGTATCGTCACTAAGAGATTTATTTGCTCCTGCTTGACCCATGTATATACCCCAATTAGTGTCTCCTGTATTCCACATATATATACCCTTAGCTGAAGTACCGTCGGTGCTATTTTGAACTTCAAATTTACCACCTGCTGAATTACTAAAAAACCCACTAACTCCTAATTGTGCTATTGAAGTATTACCAAAACTATTTGAATTACCCGCTGCTGTAACACTTGCGGAAAAAGTACCTGATGTTGCCGCTAATGCCGCTGTTGTGGTATTACCAAAGCTGTTTGAGTCACCAGTTGCTATAACACTTGCGCTTGATGATATAGCGCCTGATGATATTGTACCTGCAAAAATTGCGTTTTGTGATGTGTCTATTTCTAAAGCAGTTGTTTCAACGTTACTTGTGTTTTTAGTAGCAAATGTTAATTTGTCAGTTGAATTACTTGCGTAAATACTTGCTGCAAAATCTGGCGTTGAATCTGACCAAACTATTTTATTACCAACTCCTGTGCCTTGCGCTAAAGTCAATCCATGAGTAGGTGTTTTACCTGCTACACCTACTTTTCCTGCAAAAGTTGCATTACCAGATGCATCTAAAGTTAATTGGTCAGAACCTTCAGAATCAAGTGTTCCATTTTTAAATTTTAAATTAACATTATCTGTAAGTATAACAGCATCATTAGTTCCTGATTTATCAAAGAATAATGTTGGCTGCCCTCCTCTTATTGTTATTTTACCATTGTTAGTTGTATCACCAACTACTAATCCAGGTTTGTCTGTTGTAATAGCATCATCACCTATTATAACTCTATCTGTAAAAGTCGTTGCCCCACCCGTGGTTATCACCATTACATCTGTACTATTATGCCTTATACTAAACTTATTAGAATGCGTTGCAGCTGGGTATCTAACTAATGACCATTGACCATTGCCAGTGCCACTTGTTCCGGTAACCGCACCAAGAATTAAACTTGAATAATCATTTACTGGATGTGGAAACATCCTAATATTTTCACTGTAACTTTGACCACTAGATATTTGAACCGTACTTGTGGTTACATCACCTGCAAAAGCTGAAGCTGTACCTGATTTTGTCTCGTTTAAAACACCACCTGCGTAAAACATTAAATCCGACAAGTGATTAACAACATAAAAAGTAGAATTACTTGTAGAACCATATCCTAAATATGCTTTTTCTGTACTAGTAGAATCTCTATATGAAATCCATTGGTTTAGTGCGTTTCCTGTGCTGTTATCTTGTAGTATTAATCTTACAGAATCTTTATCAATAGTTACATCTCCATTAAAAGTAGACATGCCACTGGAGTTTACATTAAATATAGGTATACCTGACACATCAGAAACAGAGAACAAGTCTCCTGTAAGACTATCTGTTACTGAGAATAATTGCCCTTGCGTTCCTTGTATATCAAGAACCGTGTTAGAGCCGTCTACTATTAGACCTTTTTTTACTTTAAATTCATTTGCCATAGTTACCTTTCATTTTCCGGGTTATATATTAAATCTATTTTTATACGCATTAAAATTTTGTTTTATTTCCGTAGCTGTTAATGCTTTGTTGTAAAGTTTTACAAGAGGTATGCTTCCATTAAAAAATTCACTGTTCCCCGCGCTATTAGACCCTGCTCTTAAGGTGCTAGGGGTTATAGCTCCTGACCTTGTATTAGTTGATTCTAAAACACCATCTACATAAATTTTAACCGAAGAGCCATCATAAGTAGCAACACCATGATGAAATTGACCATCATTTACATTTGTTGTACTGTAGTTAGAGTGAGGAATTGGACTGTTTCCTTGACAGCCAAAGTTTAATTTCGCTTGATAAACCGTGAAAATTATATCTCCATTTGCGCCACAAAGCATGTTTTTCCAATTTGTACTACTTGAAGTTTTAAATATAGATTCTACAGTTATTTTATCTCTATAACCTCCTACGTTTCCTACAAGCACACTATCACTTGTTCCATCAAAATCAGGTTGTCCTGTTGAATCAAAGGAAGCATTTGACAAATTTAAAGATGCTGATTTTTTTAAATCTATTAAACCAGCGGTGCTTGACCTACTTGTTTGAGTGTAAGGTGTTGAATGCCCTTTTTGCTCAACTTGTAAGTTTCTAATATACATAACATTATTTTCACCAGCGTTATCCGCTCCTCTAAGACCTATAGCTAATTCCGCGCCATAACTATTTGAGTTAGCCGTAAAAGATCCATTATATTTTTTCCAAACACGTGTTTTTAAATCAGAATTACTTATATCACCTAAATTATTATGGTAGCTACCTAAATTACGACCATTTAAAACTAAACCAAATATATTAGATGTTTCAGCGGATTTTAACTTATACTCAAAAGAAACACTAACCGTTCCACCAGTTGTTATACCGTGATTAATAGCAAAAGTACGCCAGCCGTTATAAGCTGTTATTTCTAAAGTGTTATCATAATCTGAAGAAACAGCTATAGAGCCTTGCCAACCACCACCAGTCCAATTACTAGTATCTATAAAATCAGCTAAAGGCGTCACGTTTGTTGTTGGTTCGCCTGGGTAGAATCTAGTGGCTGTATTATTGTCAGAAACACCATATCCTGCGTCGTATCCAAATGCTAATCTATCTTTTATTAAGTTTGGTCCTGTGTACATTATATAAATCTTGATTTAGTTGCATTATAATTTTGTGCGGCTTCAGTAGACGTAATTACTCTATTATATTTTCTAAAAATACCAACATCAGCATCTAAAGAAAAACTAGTATTACCACTCCAACCGCTTCCGTAGAAGTAAAGAGTCATAATACCTAATGGAAGTTGAGCGTTTCCATTAGTTATTGTAGATGATGTTATACTATGAGAAGTTGAATTAGAACTTGCTCCACCGTCAAAATAGTAACCCATAGTAGTTTGGTCAGCCCAAACTATTAATTGATGCCAGTTTCCGTCAGTATAACTTGGTAGCGATATTGAAGCGCTTGATCCAACTGATAAATTAAAAACACTGTTACCTACTAGTATATTGTAATGTCCAGCACCATTCCAAGGTTTTGATAAAACATGTCCAGCGCTATCCGTGGTTTTTAACCATATTTCATAACAAAACACATTGGTTCCTATTGAATTATCATGTGTCCATGCGTGATCGTTATTAGGGCCAGTTATGTTAGCATAATCATTAGTACCATCAAAGCTTAATATTCCGTTATTAGTACTTGAGTATGTTGGTGCATTTATTAATGACCCGTTTTTATTATCTTTTAAATCAGTCCAAGTTGTTCCAGAGCCTGAGTACGAGCTTGAGTTAGCTGCGTCTAAATAAACTATTAATCCGTCTTCAACTATGTCTGGACCTAAATTTATAGCCATTTTATTCCTCTATTTCGTTAGTAACCCATTCTTCAGTAGACAATAAAGCTAAAATATTTTCATGGTTATACTCAGTATAATCTTCACTATATATATCTGGTCTACCATAAACACCAGCTTTAGTTATGTAAGATTCTTCTTCACTAGTTTGCGGGTGTATATATTCAGTTTCAAAATCTTCATCTACAATATCAACTTCATATTTTACAAAAGTTTTAGTTCCATCAATCGACCTTCTTAATGAATCAACGTTTGACTCAAGAACCTGACTAAAGTTTATATCATCTATTTTTTCTATTGGTATTACTAACCATCTTCTGTTTTTAAATCTACTCATTATTTATGTATTAAATCTGTTTTTATATGCGTTATAATTTTGTTTTACTTCTGAAGCTGATAATCCTTTATCATATATTTTCACAATAGCAATTTCGCCACCAAAATAATACCCGCTACTTGTGCCTCCAAACGAACCAATCGCTGCTCCATTAGAGTTTGTAGTAAGTGCTCCACTTTTAGATTGTGAATTTTTTTCAACACCATCAACATAAATACGTTTTGTTGATCCGTCCCAAGAACCTACAATATGATGCCATACACCATTGCTAACTCCTACTGCACTTTTACTTGGGCCATGTGTATGATAACTACTATCTCCAGCGTGAAAAGTTCTAAACACTATATCGCTACCGTGACTAAATAAATTGTATTGAGTGTTTACATTGCCTTTTTCAAATATAAAATCAGCATTATTACCGTCAAATTTAACAAAAGACTCTATAGTTAACCCAGATGTATGGTTAAAAACTGAACTATTGGGCATAGTTATTCTGTCATTAGTGTTATCAAAAGTAGGTTGCGCGTTAGAATCAAAACTAACATTCGATACATCTACGCTTGTTGTTCTTTTTAAATCTATTATAGATTGTGTAGATGATCTAGACGTCGCTGTCCAAGGCGTGCAATGATCTTTTTGCTCAACCATAAAATCTTTAATATAAACAAAATCTGTTGATGAACTAAAAGTTTCACTATTACCTCTTGTCCATAAATATCCAGGTTGTGATGTAGAGGATGTATAAGCAAAACCTTCTCTTTTTAAAAGATAACATCCTTCGTCTAAAAGTGTGCTAGAATTAGTACCACTATGGTCCATCGCTTCATTTACATAACTAAAACCATTTGAAGCAAAATAATGAAATTTATGCGGTACGTTTGTTTTTATTTTACATTGAGCAGAGTATTTTACACCACCTGTAAAAGAAGTGTTATTTATACGTAAAGAGTAAGGGTAAGTTCCCGCTGTCCAAGATCCATTTAATGAATATTTTGACCAACCATCTTCCTCGCCAACATATGATACTCCTACAGATTGTACAGCGTAAAGCTGTCCATCAGCGTGTTGAACGCTAGATTGTAAGTTTGTTGTTGGTTCGCCTGGGTAGAATCTAGTTGCGGTGGTGTTATCAGAAACACCATAACCATTATCATAGCCAAATTTTAGACCATCTCTTACTATATTTGTTCCTCTTGCTATTCCCATTATATTGCTCTTATTAAAGATTTAATTGTCCAAGTGCTAGATGTAGTTGTTGCTCGTAAAACCATGTCAGTGCCATTAATAACAACATCTAAAGTTACATCTGATGTGTCACCTAGGTCTACTGTTGATGTTTCTGCGAACTCAACTAAAGGAGTTGATGCACCGTTATGACAAGCATAAACTGTACCTGCTCTAACGTTCGTTCCGTTTTTAATAACAAAATCAAAAAATGCAGCGTTATAAGTACCGTGAGTTACGCTAGCTACTATGGTAGTAGCTGTGGCTGATGTTGTTGAGGCTGCTCTTAATGAAGCTATATCGTGAATAATTACACCTGTGTTATCTCCTTTTACTCTAAACTGAACATTATTACTTCCACCACGGAACCTAATGTCTCTAGCGCTTAATACTGTTTTTATATCTAAATCACCGCTAGCGGTCATAATAGTATTTGTTATTACATCTGTAAAACTAGTTGCATCTATTTGACCACATGTTACAGTCCCTGCAAAAGTTGCAGCTGCGTTAAATTGTAAAACACCACTTGTGTCAGCATAAAAACCTGCTTTGCTATTGTAGCTATTAGCTGAATATAAAGAATAAAATCCATTGTTTTCACCTGCATAAAAAGCGCCATCTACTAATATAGACATCTGAGCATTATTTGGATTGTCTCTTTGAAATACAACTTCACCACCATTTACTGTTATTCCAGCGTATCTCGAACCAGGCATATTCGCTCCATTCCAAGAACCACCAACTTGTAAAAAAGCAGAGGCATGTAAATTATCAACCGTGTCGGCATTACTTACTGTAACACCTGTTAAGTTACTACCATCACCAGTAAATGCGTTTGCGGATACTGTACCTCCAAAATATGCGTCTTTAAATCTTGCATCTGACGCGCCAACATCCATAATATTGTCTCTTGCTACATTTGCTGCTGTAATGTTAAATAATTTTGTACCTGATGTATGTATTCTTATACCACCATTTGAGCCATTTAAAAATCCACCTGTTGCTGAAAAACTTGCTCCTGTGACCGCACCTTCAACCGTTGCACTTTTATCAGAATTTATAGTAAGTGCTGTTTCAAGAGACGTGCCAGTGTTTACAAAGAATTTATAACTTGATTTTTTACTTGTGCTACTGTAATCTCCATCAGCTTCAACAGTGATTCTTCCAACAGTTGTTTCTGATGTTACATCAACAGTATCTTGTGCTGAAAAATCAAGCCTACCTATATCTTGACCGTTAAGTATTGCACTTGATGTGTTTTTTCTTTTTAATTTTAGAGGAGCAGAAGTGTCTTCATCAGTGATTTTAATCTCGGTGTTTGCTTGAAAAGAATTAGGCATAAAAGTTGCCGTATTAACACCGTCGATTTTCATTTGCAGCCTACTGGATGCAGAATCATTGTTGTTATCAACTTCAATATACCCATAAGAATTAGCAGCTCTTATTCTTACTTCTAAATCAGGATCAGTTGTATCTACTAGTTCAAGTGCAGGAGTGTTATCATGTTGGATTTTTAAGTTACCTGTAAAAGTTCCACCGCTTGCTTTAGATACAAAATCTGTTTGGTTTACTACCGAAGAAGAAGCAAATGCAGAAGGTAGATTACCACCTAACGTATCTGAATCTCCTGCCGACATTTTTCTCCAGGATGCCCATGAACCATTTTCCAAGTCTCGAGTCCATAGATAAGCGTTACTTCCTTGTGAATATCTACCCCAATATAATTGGTTCGCATAATGTCCTGAGGAACCTGTTGACGTTCCGTAATCAGAACCTAAACCTGACATGAAACCATACCATTGGTGAGCTTCGGTATTTGTAGGGCCGTTGGTTCCTTTTCTCATGTAATTGAAGCCAGGTGTTACGACCGTGTCGAAATTTTGGTTTGTATCGTGTATTTGACCTTTGTTGTTAAATATCACAGTACTAATAGACGACGAACCCGCTAACTGATATGTGTCTAACTTGTCCGCGTCTACACTTGTTAAGTTACTACCATCGCCGTGAAAATGAGTTGCTGTTACTGCACCTGCAAAAGTTGAAGTTCCATCATAACTAACTCTAAATTGCTCTGCTAATCCAGTACTACCACCTGTTTCATTACTTCCAACAGGCGCGGTATACACCACAAACGAACCAGCACCTTCTTTTGATATTGCGTCCGCATCAGCATCAGGACCAACCTGTGCTCCTATACGGACTTGTGGTGTATAGTTTGCGTTTGTATCAGTAAACTTAAAGTCTATCCAAGATTGTTGTTGGCTTATATCAGCAGTATTAGCATTATGCAAAGTTAGCATAGTCGTTCCTGTTGTAGTGGTTGTGGCGTTTGTTTCTTTAATTATTATAGAATCTCCAAAAGTTCCACCATTTGCTTTTGATACATAGTCTGAAAAACTTGTAGTCAAGTAGCCACTTAAATCTTGATCTCCAGTGTTTGTTCCTGATGATGATCCTGAGAAATTACTTGCTGAAATTGTTCCTGCAAAAGTTGCATTGCTACCACTTAATATTAATGTATCTACACTTGTAGTTTCATTTTTAAAATACAACTCCCCAGATGATACAAATTGACCCCATTTAACAGAAGAGTCTTCCATATATATTACAGGGTTACCTCCACTTGAAGAATTAATATAAAGAATATTATTTCCTGAACTTTGTGTCATTATAACGTTACTATCAATAGACACTTCACCTGTAAAATTTGTAGGTTTAAAAAACTCTAGGCTACTTACACTTCCCGCTGCATTAGCTGCGTTAGCACGCATCCATATGTCTTGGCTTAAAGTGCCAGATCCATTATCTGTTTCTTTAGAAAATGTTAAATCATAACCACCCGCAGAAATTGCATGTCTTGCTCCAGATATGTCATTTACAATCAAACCTCC
>CERP01010009.1_pt1 | contig 13809 bp, 5 predicted proteins | sample 530801 | NCBI WGS metagenome assembly CERP01 (sample SAMEA2620991, study PRJEB7988) | marine metagenome | biome: marine biome (ENVO:00000447); feature: surface water layer (ENVO:00002042); material: "saline water (ENVO:00002010), including plankton (ENVO:xxxxxxxx)" | depth 5 m | reverse complement strand
TTTTTTTTTCTAATTTGTTATTTTTATATAATTGGGCTTACAGTTTCTAATGTAAGTCCAACTTCAACATCTTCTCCAGTGTTACTAAAACCTGAAGATGATGAAGCATTAAAAGCTAGTAATTCTCCTGAAGAATAAAATATATCATCATTAACTTTATGCTCTATAAAACCTGGATACGCACCAGATCCAGATGTCCATGATGTATTTAATTCATTTATTAATATCCAATTATTAGAATCGAGTAAATTTGCATTAATGTCTATACATTTAAAAAACCTAAAGGTTACAGTTGATGAACCAATAATTGAACTTAACTGAACATCACTTGACCACTTAACTGAAATTTTAGAAACTTTACAGTTATCCATTATAGCTAAATTACCTAAGTGATCAGAAGCTGTAGTTAATTCTGTTCCCCAATTAACAGTATCTCCGCCTAATGCATCTGCTGCACCTCCTGATGCTCCGAAATTTACAAACGTTCCAGAATAAGAATAAACTATAGGGTTTATGGTAACTGAAGGCTTGTTAGTAACTGTTACCAATGCGTTAAGAGCTCTAGCTATTTGAAAAAGCAATTGCTCCTTAACGGTTTTATTTTTTGTATTTCCTTTTGACATTTTTAATTATTTAGGGTAAGTAGGGACTTATACTACAAAAGTATAAATATTCCTAGAATTATTTAAGTTTTCTTTATTATAAGAATAAAATTAAAATAACTAGATGCAGTAATGTATTCTAATCAATCTAGTTAGAAATCTAATTCAAAAGTTACAATTAATAAATGTAACTTTATAGTATTGTAGTTATAGTTTTTATCAACGTATAACATATCCCAGCCCAGTAACATTCTATGATGTGGCCAATAAAAACTTATTCTAAGTTCCCAATCCATATCTAAAATATTTTAAATCCCACTTTAAAGTTCATGTTTACATTATTAGTAATAGTATTGTAACTAACGCTAGTTCCTATTAATAATTTATTCTTTATTTGATAATCTATACCTATAGCATGTCTATCAGGCTTCTTATTGAAGTTGCTTTCTATAAAGAGAAAAGCTCCACTCTTAGGTACTTTCTTTGTTATTCTGGTAATTGTAGTCTCTTTAGGGTATGTAATAACTCCTGTGACATCTAAAAGTTCACCTGTTGTAAGTATATCAAGCTTAGCTATCGCTTCATCTGTTTTGACTTCTGTTTTGTATTTGTTTGCAGCAATTGTTGTTTCGCTAGGCTTGTCTTTGTAAATAATAGAGTCTTTACCTTTGATCGTTTTAATTTTTTCAATATACACTTTTGGTCCAGGAACCTTTTGAATTACCACTTCAGTTATTGTATCTGTAACAGTTTCTATAATTGTTTCTGTTTTAGTTACTATCTTGACGTTATCACCTTCACATTGTCTGAATGTTATATAAAAGACAATAAAACCAATAACAATCCATGCTATATCTACTTTTGTTTTCATAATTCTTCTAATTTACCTCTATATATTTAAACTCAGGTGTATCCTTCATGTTACACTTGTAGTCTATCCTTCCTAAATATCTATATCCTTCAATGTCATTAACTGCTAAAGTTTGACAGCTTTCTATTTCAAGGTCTGATATTTCATTTAGTGTAACGTCTCTATAGATAGTAGGTATTGATGCAAACAACCCATAATTTATTACAGCAGGAACTCCAGGGTCTGCATTTGCTTCATCAGCCACTATTGCCTTCTCTACATTTATAGTACTCAATGAGCCATCTCCTTTGAAGAATATATTTGTTCCTACATTTAAAGAGTTTGAAACGTTTAAGGTGCCTCCATCATTAAATACCAAAGTTCCCTCTATGTCTACATCTAAGTTTTCTCCATACACTGTAAGTGTTGCGTCATTTCTAATAATTATAGAAAAATAAACAGGTAAGCTCTCTACACACATATCTTCTGTAACCACAAGAACACCTTCATTAGAAGAACGCTGTTCTCCTACATACTCATAAACATCATAAGTTGATGTACAATCATCATCGCAACTTAATGCAAATATTGTAAATAATGCTAATACTATTTTTTTCATAATTTATGTTCTTTCATCCCACCTTGCTGCATATCCTCTTACATCAAAATGTGTGAATGTGTTATATCTACCAAGACCACCTTGTTCCATTTTATCCTCATCTATAAGTTTTTCTATTGCATCAGCCACCTCATCAGGTGTCATACCAGATACAACAATATCAGAAGCTTTACCAAGACAATGTTGACTAGTTCCACTTCTTCCTTGTTGATGTTCCCACCAGACAGGTCTATATGCTATATTTATAATTACTGATCTACCTAGATTATCTCTAAGCACTTGTAAATTTTCAGCAAGTCTTTGTAAGTTTGGATCTAATGTATCAGCATCAGCATCATAAGAAGCCCAGACATTTTCTTGGGCCTCTTCATTGTAAAATCTAGACTCTATAAATTCGTCTAAGGTAAAGTTTTTGGTTAAGTTCATAGTTTATTATCTAGCAGTTTTGGATATTGTAATGTTAAACTCTTTAGCAAATTCTTCATCAAATGATGCAAGAATAGGTAGTATTGAGTTAGACACAGGAAAAAGTTTCATAATATTTTTTACAGGTTGAGCATCTTTTCTAACTTCTTCTGGAGTTTTACCTGGTTTAAATAAATCATAACCTGTAGTTTCTTTTGTAAAATGAGTTATAGCTCTTTCAATATCACTAAAGAATCCAATAGCTGGCACACCTCCATCTAATGTAGATGCCATTTCTGCTGGATTATAGAAGAAACTCACCTCACTTATAAACTTATCTAATACTTTTTGGAAGTATCTAAACTTATTTTTTGCTGCTCTATCTTCATCATCATCAGGAGCTAACCAGCCCATCATTATTGATAATGAAACTAAACTAATCAATAATACAAGTTCTTTAATTTGATTCCTTAAGTTTGATCTTACTAAATCTGCAAAGTCTTCTCTTGTAATGTTAGCAGGGTATCCAAATGTTTCTTCATGTTGCTTTTGATACTTATCAAACATTTCATTTATCTTTTCAATACCTGCTTCAGTAACTTTTAATGTATCTATTATTGTTTTTATTTTTGGGATAATAATAAATGACGTAAAGTCACCGAAAAACATTTTAGCTCTACCTAAATCATATCGTTCACCAGTTGTAAGACCGTCTGCATCAATTTCTACAGAGAAATTATCAGCAACTTTTCTAAACTCACCAAAGCGAGTAAGTGCAAGTTTAGGAATCCAACCCTTAAATACCATAAAAGACTTAGTCCAAACATTCATGTTTGCTCTAATGTTATCAAATTCTGTTGCACCACCTGTAGCTGTTCTAGCTATTTCTCTAGCCACTGTTGTTAAACGTTGTAACTCTTCTCTATTAGTTAAGTCTAGTCCTGGTATAACAAGTTTACCATCTTCTAACTTTTTAATAGCGTTTATAGATCTTGTCTTTTTAAGTTGAGATATCTCTTGATCAATTTTAGACTTTGTACTTCTAAATTCAGAAGAAGAGTTGTATCTGTTTTTATATTTGCTTTTTACAAAGTCTCTAATGTTTACAAGTTTACCATTTTCTACCATCATATTATCTAGTAGAGCAGCAAAGATTGATTTTTCTAAATGTTGTTCAGGTTGCCTGAACCAAATAAATAATATATCACTCCAGTTTCTTCTAGTTAGAGCACTCATACCTGCCTCTCTTTGCTTATCGTATGTAGGATCATCTTTAAGAGGCATGAATGTATCAATGAGTTGAATAAACATATTTCGTTCATCGTCATTTTTAAATCTGTTACCTAGTAATTTACCTTGATACTTTACAACTTCACGAGTATCAAAGTACTTTCCTGCTAATGCAGATATCTGTAAGTTACCACCAAAGTAATTAGCTGCACCTGATATACTTTTAAAACCTAATGACTTTATTTGAACATACCTATTTAAAAAATCTATAAGTTTTACAAGAGAACCTGTGGTGGGAGCAGCACCTTCTTGAATTATTTCTTTACCAGTAACTGCCTTTGATACAGTGTTAACTATATTAGATACACCCTTTATTAGTGATGGAATCATTGGTATGTTTACATCAGAATCATCTAAGGCATATTTTTGTCCATATAAAATATTTCTAAAAAATTCATCAATAATTTTTACGTTATTATCGTTTCCTTTTCTTTCAACAACTTTACCATCTTTTCTAGAAGCTTTACTAAAAGCTGTAGTTTGTAGATGTTTTTTAAATTTCTCCTGAGTTTTTACAAGTAAAAGTTGATTCTCTATAGAAGTTAAGTATTTATATTTATTTGAATGATTAATATACATTATCATATTCTTAAATAAATCCATACTTACGTCTGAATAATCATTAGGACCGTCTTCTCTTGCACTAAAATCAGTGGTATAATATTTAGGTACTGCGTTTTCTACTTCACCAGTAAGTTCATTTATGCTACCGTATCCAACTTCATCAGCTTGTACAGTTAATTTAGCACCAAAATTACTAATAGAAGTTAAACTACCATCCCAAGTCATACGTTCTGCTGAACTTTTTCTCACAAAAGGTAAGAATGTTGATTGAATTGCATTGTTTAAATAACCAGTGTCATTAGCTTTCTTGTTAATTTTTAAAATAAAATTATATAAATCAAATAAATCTTTATCTTTTTTAAGATCTAGATACTCTTGACTTTCCCATTTAGGTAAAGGATGTCTTCTTATAACAAAGTTACTATAACCATTAAAGTCTGGTCTAGTAATGTCCCACATTTTCTTTTCTTCTAATATTAGTTTATTTCTTAATGTTTCATCAGGTTGACTTATCTCAAGTCTTCTAATACGCTCTTTTAGAATATCATTAGATTCTTTCTTGTAAGCATCTATATCAATGTTTTCAGTTAACCACTTTTTACTTCTTCTACCTTCAGCTGCATTACTCTTTGCGTCATCAAAGAATTTTCTATTATATCTGTATATAAGATGATTTACAATATTACCATCTTTGTCTTTTTGATAGATTTGTTTAACTCTATTTCTTAAGCTTCCACCTTTTGCTTTTATTCTATCTCTTATTTCAAGGAGTTCGTTAACTTCATTTAATGAATCTTCATTAGCAAAACCCATTGCTCTGTTAGCCATTGTAAATAATAAATCTAAAGCTTTAAGTCCTATTTCAGAAGTACTTTTAAATAAAGCTCCTGCACCTTTTACTATTCTTTCTGGGTTCATTAATCCTGTTACAAGGTTACGTTCACCAATAAACTTATCTGCAAACTTACCTGAAATCTTTATTATCTCTATTCTAGATCTTTGTATAGATATAGATTGTTGTTCCATTTCTTTCTTTCTCTCCTCTCTTTTTTTCTTTTCTTCTTCACTTAAAAGAGCATCCATTTCTTTATTATAAACCATATCTCCAAGCACCACTGCAACATTACCAAAAACTTCAGAAGATGCTATATATTCATTCATATTTGCTGAAAACTCAGAAAGCTTTTCATCAGTTAAATCTTTATCATTTGCAGGCCTTCCTTCATATGCTGTTTTGTATTCAGCAATTATGTTCTCGCCTTCTCTCTGCATAATTTTTATAGCATCAATTAAAGGTTCCATCTGTAGCTGACTTTGAAGAAGTCTCATAGCCTTCTTGATAATGTTCATTCTTTCTATCTTATACAATCTTTCTTGGTCGTTTGTAGTAACAGTTTTTGAAATTTGATTATATACAGCATTAAGTTCCTCAAGTAAGTCATCTAACTTTTCATTACCTGTTGATTCTGACTGTTCAGATACAGGTGTTAATGTTAAATCTTCTATTCCTTTTGGATTAACTGATCCAATCTTTATTCCTTTAAGCTCTAATTTGCTTGTTGAATCTTGGAAGTTTTCTCTTTTCAAGTTCATAATAATAGGAATAGCCCTATTCTTACCAATTTTCTTTATTCCATAATTATCTATTAGTATATTTTTATACCTACGTAATTGTACATTATATGCACCTTGTTTAAACCAAGCAACATCTTCAGCACCTTTAGCTATACTCATAAACTTCCAGTCATAGATATTAGCTGTACCATCTTCTTCTACAATAAGTAAATCAATAGTACCTGCTTCTTTTTCTTTTTTATCATATACCTGTAACTCAGAGAACACTAATGGATTTTTACCATTTTCTGAAAAACTAGCTATCAAGTCAGTGTAATATTTTTCTAACTTGTCATAAATCTTATTATTAAGATCACCTTCTATAAGAGGTCTTGGACCAGGATTAACTCTTCTTGTACCATCGCTATTAAAAAACCTAGCATGTGCATCTTCAAAGTAACCATGGTACTTAGTACCTAACTCTCTTTTAACCTCATTGTCTTTTTTATCATCTTCTGAAAAAACAGTATCTCCAAAACGTTGCCTATACCAAGTCTTAACTCTATCAGTTACCCTTTTAAGAACTCTTTGGTACTTACCATTGATAAGAAGCTCATAGTAACTAGTAGCTTTTTCTTCGTCAGCTAATAGTGGATCAACTGGTTCATAGCTTTCTATCTTCCTAAGTTGATTTTTAGTTTGCTCTACTAGTCTTTGAAACTTTTCCTGTTGAGGAGTTGCTTGATAATATATTTCTGTACTATCTAAATCAATCACACTTCCTTCAAAGTCACCACCTATTACAGCTTCTGCTGTTTCAGAAAATATATCAATATTTGCTTTTTTATATTGTCCTCTAAACCAATCAGTTATAGCATCCAACATTCTTCTAACTAGAGACCTTGTGTCTTCTGTGTATGCCTCTACATCACCATCTACAATAATCTCTGCAATAAGTTTATCTACTGCCTCTTTCTTTATCTTACGAATGTCTGGTTTACCATTAGGTAGTTGATACGCTTTTAAGTTTCTATACTCAGCAAGTGTGTCTTTATATATTTTAAACCTACCTATCTTAGATATCATTTCTGTAACAAGCTGTGGATTCTTTTGCTCAATAATAGCTGTAGCAATATGCACCATCTCCTCTGTAAGAGCAACATCTTCTTTACCTTCAGCTACAGCAACTATACCAGCAGCTAAATCAGCAAGAGCGTTTACATTAGAAATATTAACAGCAGGGTTACTTTTAGCATATTCAAGAATGTCTTGAACCTTTACACCCATTTTTTCTAAAACCTTCTTAACTTTTTCTAAGACTTGTGGAGATGCTGCAGTACCTTCTGTACCAGCTACTTGATTCATTACATTAGGTGTTTCAGAAACAACTTCTCTAGTATCTGTAATACCTAACTCTTCCATTCTATCATAAGGGATGAATCTGTTGTAGTCCCATATATCTTTGTACCTAGCGTAATTTAACTTTGCTTTAAATATTTGTACCCAATGAGATATTTTAATACCGTCACTTATAATAGTATTGTCTGGAGATTTTCCCCAGTAACTAAATAAATCAATAACTTTACCTTGAACACCAATATTGTTTTCTTTAGCTTCTTTCCCATCCTTATCTCTTCTAAATTTGCCTTTACGTTCACCTTTTGAGTTTACTATATCATAAGACTGTATAGTAACCTTACCGTTAATTGTAGGCATTTCTAAGTTTTCAACCTTATAACCCTCTGGAACAATAAGATAAGCATCTGTTACCTGATCTTCATTAAATATACTTCTAACTTTAATTGCATTTGGATAAATCTTTTTGAATTCTTTAATTGTTTTTTGTCTTTTGAATGGCGAAGATACATCTATGTCATGTAATAAGTTTTCATTAGGTCTTTTTATAAGACCTTGTTGACCAACAGCTGTAGAACCAACTAATATAAGTCCTATATTAGAAAGCTTATTAATTATACTATCCCCAAACTCATCAGCCTCTATAGCATCTTGTAAAGAAACTTGCATTGTTTTCATTCCAAACTTGCCAGGTTTAAATACTGAAGCAGTAATGAGTGCTTGGTTTTGCAGAAGTACTTGATCTGCTATATATCCTATCTTTCTGTTTACTCTTGCCTGTCCAGAAATGCTTAAGAAACTTAAGAACTGTCTAAACAACATTTTTAATTTGTCTGATAATGTTTTAGGTATTTCTGTTCCAGTTTTTTTACTTAATTCAGCTGCTAATAAATCAGCAATTGCTTTTAGTTTATCAGACTTACTTATGACACCTCTTCTAAACATACTCTTAGTGTCCATGTAATTCATGATTTCAGTAACAGCAGGATTGAACTGCATCATGTATACTATAAATTCAGAAGCTTTTTGAGGAAGTTCTTCTTGATTATTTTTATCTGAATACAGTATCTTATTTAATATATCAACAGTGGCATAACTATCAATGTTTAGTTCATCTTGAATGTTTTCTAACATTTCTGTCTTTATACCAAACTTACTTAAATATTGTACTAGAGTTTTATTTAACTCACTATCTACTTCATCATACACCTTTGGTGCAGATAAGGTATCTATGTCAACAAACTTATTAGCTGCAGCTATTTCTATTGTTCTAACAAGTTGATTAATTACTTCTACAAATTCGTAACTCTGGTTAATTCTTTTAATCTCTGTTGATTTAACACTAGGAGATAAATCACTATTTTCAATCTCACTTATTAAAGCCTCCTTTGTAGTGTTTATTTGTTGATCGCTAAGTTGTTTAAATTTATTTTCTTTATAAAGACCTTTATAAAACATTAAACTTTCTATAAGTGCCTTTCTATTTGAGTCTTTAACAAATTGTGAATACTTACGAATTATCTTAGCTGCTGACTGATCATATATACTAAGCTTCTTAAGCTCATCTGCTATTTTATTAGCTGGTTGATTTGTCTGTAAACCATTTATAATGTTGGTCATTATAGAAACCTTACTAAAGAAGGAGTCATATTGCACAACAGCGTCAAGATCAACTTTATCTTTAGTTGTACCAAAAACCTTTTCTATTAGTAGTTCGTCAGAAAAGTACAAACTCTTTTCCATTGCTTCACTAGCAATTATATTTCCATCTTTGTCTTTTCTTTCAAAGTCAAAAGATTTAGATTGTTCAACAGAAACAAACCCTAATCTGTCTAACATCTTACCCATATCAGGTGGAACACTAGCCATAAAGTTTACAGAACTTTTAATGTCCTGCATATCTTTTACTAACGTTCTTATAGATGGAGAGCTTAAAACTCTACCCTTAAAAAGATTGTTTTTAATATCCCACTCTCCTAGTATTTTACTATCTCCAATCTGCAAAAGTGATCCTCTTCTAAAAGCATTATCAAAAGCATCTCTAGTTAAGTCAAACCCCTTTCTTTTTCTATTCATCATTTTTGAATAGTCTTCATACATTGAGTCTACTTGTTCCTTAGATAAATTTGCATCAGTGGCAGAATTAGATATCTTAAACTTAGCTCTCTGTGATGGATTTGTGTATTCCAACTCTGGAATCAAGCCATCGTATTTAGCCCATATATAACTATCTACATCAGGCCTGTTTGAACTAAGTCTTTTCCACTCTTTTGTATTTTTATTTGGACACGTTAAAGCCATAATTTATATTTAACAGATTTTATCTATAATTTTTTTAATTAACTGTGGACTATATCCTCTACGTTCTAGGAACTCTACAGTTGCAAGTGATTTAGGGAACCTTGCATTACCAACTATGAAATCATTACCTACTACAGATATCTCCAACTCTTGTTCAACAGGAGCAATAGCTTGTTTTGGTTTAGCAGGAGTGATATCATACACATACAACTTTCTTTTACCTGCTAAGAAATCTTTTGTTGAAGAAAATTTAGGACCAGACTTTGCAAAAGCTTCTGACTTACTAATAGCTTCTACTCCACCAGCATCTTCAACAGATAACAACCCTCTGTTAGTAAGATTAAATTGCTGCCCTCCTATATTATAAACACCACTTGGTAAGTTATTTGTTCTTAGAGTTGTAGTCTTTTGACCTGATATAATCTTAGACACATTATCTGGTTGCATAGGGATACTCTTAACCTCACTAGTTTGTTGTAATTGTTTTGGTTGTCTTGGATAACTACCTGGTTGTTTTGCTCTTTTATTTTTCTTTTGCATCTCTGTATTAAACACAGCTACTATAGCACCATCAGAAACTTCTTCCACCTGCTTGTACCCATTTTTAAATATAGACTTTTGAACATTATCATAAAACTCTTGAGCTCTAAATGAATCTCCAACTGTATTTATTGCTTTATATACATTATACTCTTTACCATTACTAGTGTACACGTAAGGTTCTCCTGTGTTCTCATCATACACCTTTTGCATAAGTGCTTTGTTTACATAAGAATAATCTCCTTCTTTTCGCATTTTAGCAATTTTATTTTTTCCAAAGGGTTCATTCCAAATAGCAGACAGAACTTCTGGACCCGCTTCAGAAGCTCTTTTAGTCATAACTTGTGGAAGAGCATCTTTTTTAATCATATTTGTAATTGTAGAAGGTAAGAAATCTATAGAAGGATATTTTAACTTACCATTAAACACACCTCTATATAATCTATCCTTAGGAACTATAAGTTGATTATTATAGTTATTTCTTTCTAACATGTTTAAGTTTTTAAACTCTTCTAAGTTACTAAGTTGATTTAAGTTAGGTAATGTTTTATTATATATTCTTGAAATATCATCATAAGGTAACAAGTCTGTAAACGATATAGGAGATGGTGATAGTCCTGATTGTAAAATAGATAACATTACTATCTTATCGTACAAGTCTGTTTTACCTTCTAGTGCAATCTTTAACTCTCTAAAAGAATGTATCACTCTGTTTTGATCGTAAGCTTTACCTCCTTTGTTCTTAATAGTAACATTGTTTGGTTTACCTTCACCAGCTGTTTCACTCATCCTCACTTCAAGTGACTGTATAATATCATTGTAATATAAACCACTTGGGTGATTTACATTCCCTTTTACATCATTTATAAAATCAAGAACTTCTGAAGCAGTACCATCTGTATCTAATAAAGATTTTTTAAGCTGCATATTTAATTTTTGATCTGTTTGTGTAGCAAAATCAAATAAGTCGTTTACAGCTTTTCTATATAATTTTACAAAGTCTTTATCGGTAAAATATCTATCCATTGCGTAAGGTTTCAATATTTCTTCTAATACATTTCTAGTTTCTCCTCTATCAGAAATAAGAAAGTTAGAAATAGCATCTCTACTATCAATTACCCTGTTTCTTATATTACCTATAAAAGAATTATCTAATAATGCAACTACAGCAGGAACAACTTCTCCTTCTTTGTCAAATGCTGAAAATATATTGTTCAATGCCATATCAGTCTGAACCTCTTTTCTAAATATCAAAGAAGGATCATTAAACCTAGTAGTATCATAATTAGAACCTTGAGTAGTATCGTATGATTGATTTGCCATTTTTGAATACTTTAAGAATTCATCAAGCATAAACACTTGATCTATCCTTTCTTTTTGATTTAAGTCACTTGGGGTCTTTCCTAAGTTTTCAAAAAGTGTTTCTTCAGCAGGTATAGTAGAAGGATATTTATCTTTTATCTCTTCTAAGTATAATGTTTTATCTTCATCAAGAGTGGGTAATGTTTCAGGTAAATAATCTGCCTTAACTGCATCAATCATTTTTACTATATAAGGTGTGCTATATCCTCTATTCTCAAGGTTTTGTAAATGTTGTTTAATTATTGGTTGATTTATAAAGTATACAATCTCTTCAATTGGAATACCTAAAGAGTTTAATAAAAGTACAACAGGAGCAACTTTTGGAGTAATGCCCATTTGCATAATCCAAGGACCTTTTGCTATATCAACAAAACCATCCATTATCATACTGTTTACATTTGATATACGACCACCTTTTACATTATATATGTTAGACGTAGTTGCGTAAGTCTTACCGTTTCTCTCTATTGTGTTATATTTATTAAATTTTATTTCACCATCACCTAACCACTCACGTTCACCTAAAGGTAAGTTTTTTATATTTTCTGTATTAATAAAAATTGATGTTTTTTGATTATTAGAAAGTCCTGTCTGAGTAACTGCAGCTACACCAATTGCTCTTTTACCTGTAACAAAATCATGCCTTAGTGATGACATAAACTCTCTATTGAGCATATTATCAACGTCTGAGTAATTTATTGCTTCACCGCTAATCTTCTCAACAACTTTATTAGAAAGTTCTTTCATAAAGGTTGCATCGTTAGGAGTGGTTAACTTTTCAAAGTTTAACTTATCGCTTACTAACTTCTCAGAAGATCTTATGTATTCATTCTCAAGAGATTGTTTATATAATCTTTTTACTAAAGTATCTCTAAGGGTATCATCAGATTCACTTAGTTGTGTAGTAAACTCTTCAATTATATCTTGTTCACCAACTATTCCAAGTTCTCCAAATATAGCTTCAACTAACTTATCTTCATACTCGTAATTACCTTGTCTAAATAGTTTTAGTTCTTTTTCTAGCTTTACTCTATTCTTTTTACTGAGTATTTCACCATTGTCAAACATTTGACCAAACTTAGCTTTGGCTTCCTTACCTATTCCAAAAAAAGGTACTGTTTCTAGTTTACCATTTCTATAAAATACATTCTTAAAGTACATTGATAATTTATCAATATCAAAATCTGATCCCACTTTTGCTACAATTCCTGAAGGTACAACTACATTGTCACCAAATTCTTTTGGTAAGAACCCAGCAATCTTAATTGCATCAATTGAGTTTTGTGCTTGTGTAGGTATACGGAAAGCTAATCCTTTTAATATATCTTGTCCTTCTTTACTTTTATTAAGATATTCTAGTAAATCTTTATCAGACATGTTACTGTTAAACCATCGGCCCACCATAACTTCCATTACTCTTTTACCATCTTTATCTTCGTAAAAATTAAGAACGTCAGAAGTGTAACCATTTAAGTCTTTATTAAACTCAGGTCTAAGAGACTCAAAAAGAGCTGATGATATTTGAACTTTTTGACTACCAGAAATCTTAGGACGTACAATGTTTTTATCTACAACAGAGTATAGTATGTTTCTAACTATCTGATAAACAGGTGTACCTTCAAGAACTGTATTTCCCTTATTCTCTAAAAAGTCTGTAAGTGCATCAGAAATATTATCGTTAACTTCTCTTTTAAATATCTCTTCACGTAATGTATTAGCAGCTTCAGAAAATTCTGTAACTACAATTTTACCATCTACATCCTCAAGTCCTAATTTTTCAAGCATCGAAGCGTAACCATCATTAGCCATTGCTTCTAATAGTTGTTGGTTATCAACAATCATTCTATAAACTTTAGACTGTTCTAACTTCTCATCTTCTGAAAGAGCCTCCCATTGGTCAAATCTAGAACCTTCAGATTCATCTGTAAGTTGTCTAAAGTCAATAGGTACACCAGCCTCCATGTAATCCAACGTAAGCAGTTTAGTTGTTTGAGAACCTCTAGTAACTAATGCTTTTTCTTTAGAAGGAACTTCTGTTTGTAAACTCATTATAGAGAAAGGAACGTTTACTAAATCCACATACTCTGCATCATTAAATGAACCGTCCTTATTATATGTTTCATGTGATGTTTCTGCACCCACCTTTCTACCAGAGTCAAATACAATATAATCTATGTCTTCTTTCTGAAGTTTGTTATATAGATTAATACCGTTCTGTCCTAATTTTCCATCTGAAGAAATTTTAATCTCATTCATAACTTTAAAGGAAAGTGGAAATAAAGAATACTTATCTAAAACAACATTATTAAAAGAAGAAGGCAATCCATTCTTACCAAGTTTAGATCCAGAAACAATAGGTTTAAGTG
>CERP01047133.1_pt1 | contig 13817 bp, 18 predicted proteins | sample 530801 | NCBI WGS metagenome assembly CERP01 (sample SAMEA2620991, study PRJEB7988) | marine metagenome | biome: marine biome (ENVO:00000447); feature: surface water layer (ENVO:00002042); material: "saline water (ENVO:00002010), including plankton (ENVO:xxxxxxxx)" | depth 5 m | reverse complement strand
GTTACGGAATTATCCGTTCTATAGGAGATTAAAATGATTAGTAAAAACGAAGAATACGTTCTTAGTGTGGCATTGGCCAATGAAAGAATTGCAAGTGAAGTTGTAGCTAGAGTGATCGATGCTACCCCAGCCAATATTGGCGAAGCTCAAGCTCTTTTAGATATTATTTCGCCATCTGCGAAAGAGTCTAAAGAAATCGAGGAATATCTAATTATAGCTACTGCCAAGAGAAATGTTGGTAAGGGCATTGCAGAGCAATTAGACCTTATTGTTGAATGTTTAGAAGCTCAAGTACTTGGAATTCCAGGTAATGTTGCTCTTAACGCTGCTCAAGCAAAGTTAAGAAGTCTTAATGACGAAGAAAAAAAACACCTAGTTATTGCTTGTGCAAATAAAACTATTGGTGAAAGTATTCACTCACAAATCAGCGTTGCTACGGCTCAAGCTGCAAACATTGCTGACGCAGTATAGGAGTCTTAAATGAAAAAATCTGATAAAATGAGAGCACACTTGGCCAAACCAGCCAAGTCTAGTAAAGAAGACGAGAAAGCTGCTAAGGAAGCTGCTAAGGCCGCTGCTGAAGCTGCTAAGAAGGAAGCTAAGGAAGCTGCTGAAAAGGCTAAGAAAGAGGCTAAGGAAGCGAAAGAGGCTCAGAAGGCCGCTGATAAAGAAGCTAAGGAAGCTGCTAAGGCTCAAAAAGCTGCTGATAAGGCCGCTGCTAAGTCTGAAAGTCTTTTAGATAAAATTAAAAAGAATATTGTCCCTAAAAAGGACTAGATTTTATAGTTATCTTCTAATGATTTGAATATCTTATCTCTGATATCGTAAATTCGATCATCTTCATCAAAAGTTATCAATCTAATATCAAGGCCTTGTGCTATTGAATATAGATTGATGCTTTTATAGAAGTCAACTACTGTTGACATATATTTAGGCATTTCGCCAACTTCAAATCTTTCTTTAATCGCCTCAATATTTTCTGGAACTAAGAAAAAATGCACAGCACCGTATCCGTGATCTATGGTTTTCTCTAAACCTATAATATCACCGTGATTTTTTTCAATATATTTAACCCCATGATATTCTTTAAATTCGTTGTAAAATACTGATAATAGGCCATTTTCCTTTAAAATGAAGGATTTTTCATTGTCCTCTAAGAGAACTTTTTGTTTACTAAGAGTAGGAACATCTGTACCATTAATCTCATGGAGGTCTTTACCATTTTCTTTTAGAAATCTACGCATCTCTCTAACAATAGAGGTTTTACCGCTTTTTTCTATCCCGTCAATGTAGATGCATCTAATATTTCTTTTCATATCAGTATAATATCACAAAGTCGTATTAATCTTTAACTATATGGGAGTAAATATATGAAATTATCAGCTAAGTTCTTAATAAACGTATCAGATGTCAACAATTTTGATTTTGCAGATCAGTGGGATATCTCTGAAGGGTCGGCTCACAAGCTGTATTTTCAGCTAACTGACAAGCAAAAAGATGACCTTAGATATCTAAGTCAAGCCACGGTGATCGATGCCGTAACTGTTACTTTTTTAAGTATTGACGACAATTCTGAAATTACGAAAACAGCTACTCAAGAGTTTGCTGATGACAAATCTATCTGGTCCATTGAATTACTAGCCACCGAAATTCCAAATGCTGGTGCTGTAAAAATGTCAATCACAGAAGATGGTGTTGAAAGCCAATTTAGGGTAGAACAAGCTATCGTAGTAGATTTGCTTGAAGCAGGGAGTTGCTAATGGCATTTATTGATGAAGATGGTGAATATCCAATTAATTACGGTGTGGCCAACTATCCAGTTTTGGCCAAGAATACTAGTGGCCTAATAAAGAGGGTAGAATCTCTTCTAACTCCTGAAAAGTTAAAATCTAGATTTCTAAAAGGCCTTGATCTTAGCGATTATAGTAATGACGAACTTAAGGACAGAATCAACTTGGCTATTGCTGAAGCTGAACTCCTTATCGATGTTCCAATTACACCCGTACAAAGAAAAGAAAAACACCCGTTTGATAGAAACTTATATCAACAATTTGTACACGTTATGACCAATTTTGGACCAATCTCATCAGTAGAGAAATTTGGTATTACTAGTTCTAACGATGTAGATATTTTCCCTATTCCAGCTGATTGGATCGAGTCGGCCAGATTCTTCCAAAAGCAAGTTAACGTAATTCCACTAACGGTTGTTGGTGCTACAGGTATTACCACAGGATCACCGACAGGTGCTGCTGGGTTAGCTTTCATTGCGGCCATGAATGGTGGTATCTCATGGGTTCCTTCATATTGGGAAATTGAATACACAACTGGAGTTTGTACAACTGGAGGTCAAGTGCCTTTAATTGTTAACGAACTGATTGGGGCAATTGCTGCAATCGATATTCTTGGTAACTTAGGACCTCAAAATCTTAACACAAGTGTTTCCGTATCTCATGATGGAATTTCACAGTCTAGTTCAAACCCTGGTCCTGCTGCTTATCAAACTAGGATTGGAGAGCTTGCTGGGAAGAAAGATGATTATGTGAAAAAAATCAGAAGAATTTATTACAATAAATATTACATGTCTAATATCTAGGATTTTATGTATAAAGAAATAATGTACACATTACATAAAGGTGAAGAACCTGTTTTCGAGGAAGAAGTTGAAAAAACTTTTTCTGAAGATGATATTAAAGTAATGCTCAAAAATTTCATTATAGATAAAGCTTCAGAATATCCAGAACTTACAGAAGAACAGCTTGAAAAAGGGTTGAAAAACGCTTTCAAGACAGGTCTAACTGTTATGGGCCTAATTCACGGTGCTCACCATATTGGCCAGATGGACGAATCTGCTCCAGCTCCAAGAGAAGAAAGAGTCAGCAAACCTCGGCCATTTTCTAGCACCAGCTATGGTGGAAAACAGGTAAAGAACTTTCTAGGTACGGTTGGCAATCTATCTTCTAGTAATATTAGAGGGATGGACTCAGATACTGGTGACGATCATTTGTCAAGTGTCATTAATAGATACAAAAGCATGTCCGATGAAGAAGTAGATCAGCATCTAGAAAAATTTCCTAGCAATCGAGCTATGATAGAAACCCATCATGCTGGCAATATTTTCAGAGAACACGGTGGTAATTTCAAGGGTATGACAGCTTCTTGGAACAAACAACCAGAAAAACCTCAAGAAAAACAGATAGATAACCAATTAGATCAAAATAATACAGATCAATATCGTGACTTAGCCTCTGATTAGTGATATTATATATCTAAAGGAGTCTCTATGAGCAAAAACGAAATAAACCTTCCAAGTACCAATCTAAACGAAATTTCCAAAAAAATCCATGAATATAACGTCCAAGCTGGCTGGTGGCCAGAAGATAAGGAAACCAGAAATAAGGCTGAAATATTGTGCCTTATTCATTCTGAAATCAGTGAAGCTATGGAAGGGCTGAGAAAGAACTTAATGGATGACAAGTTACCTCACCGTAAAATGGTGGAAGTTGAACTTGCAGATGCCTTAATTCGGCTATTTGACATGGCTGGAGCCTTCGGATATGATCTAGATGGTGCTATGAATGAGAAATTTGAATACAACAAGCACAGAGCAGATCATAAATTAGAAAATAGAGCCAAGGATGATGGTAAAAAATTCTAAATAGGGCAAAATGGCAACGATTAAGAATGAAAAGGCTATTAAGGAAGAATTGACCAAGCTTGCAAAGCAGCTTGATTGGGATGACTTGGCTTGGGAGATTATCGTCTTGGAAGCCGCTGTTGTTGCAGAAGAAGATGATAACTATTTAAAATTATTAGAAATAAAACTAGAAATATGGGAAGAAGAGAAAAAAGACAGAGTATCTGATCGCTTTTCGATGGAAAAATTCCTAAATAAAGGTTATTCATTTGTTGATTCTGACACGTTTGGATAAACAGATAGTTAAGATTAAAAATATCTGAAATAATCTTTATACTATAGGAGATTATTGTGGACATCAAAGAAGACGAAATAAAGGAAGTTAAAAAACTAGGGACATTAAATGGCTCAGAAGTTAAATTAGTATCGCTAAAGGGTGGTTTTCACATCGGTATGGGTAAAAAGAAGGCAAATAGCAAAGATAGTGATATTTTAGCTGTTGGTTCGCATCCTGCCATTGTATCTCACCAGATTTCCAAAAAATTTGAAAAAGGCTTCGAGCAAGCTATGGCCAAGAATGAAGCCGATGCTATGCCCGATGTTGTGGATTATTCTCATAATCTAAATTCTACCCAGAAAAATGTTCTAGGGCTAGATATCTATGCAATCAAGAAAAATGAAAAAGTTGAGTTCAAAGTTACTAAGCACAACTTTGAGATTTTCTCTATTCAAGCAAATGAACTTGGAGAAGATATTACTTTGGAGAAAACTTCAAAGAATGAAGCTAGATTAGCAAATGTAGATAAAAGAGAATTAAGCAACAACCTAGACAAAACAATTAAAGAGTATGCAAAAGAAAACGGTTTAAAGATAAAAAAGAAATTTTAGGGGGCTGTTTTGGCAAATAAAGAAAAGAAAGGACAGCAAGTACCTGCCATCCCTAAAAAACCTAAAGACTTATTCCAAATCACATTAGATTTAGGAAAAGACGATGATTTAATTACGGGTAGAGGTGTTGAATTTGAACACTGGATAGCCATTCCTTCTCCAATTGGACTAAAGGATCGAGGAGACTATCGAAGAAGTGATCAATACGACAGTATATCCTCTAACGGTATGATTTATAAAAAGGCTGGATGTTTTACAGCTGCTTTGGTTTCAAATCAAAAAAGAAAAACCCCTAGTCAGGGTGGGATTTTTGACTATTCGACAGCAAGAATGTTAGTACCCAGATTTTATAATGATAAAGAGGTAGCTGATGGAGAAGAGATTCACCTAGCACCTGGCGATAGAGTGTTTGTAAAGGATATAGAAGTTCTAGTTTCAACTTATCACAGAATGCAGTATAATGCAGGTGGTTTGGATAGAGCACAATTTCCTGTGAAATCTGTCCAACATATTATTGATAGTACAAATAAAGAATATAAATGTGGTTATCATTTTAAAATACAAGATGGTCATATTAAATGGATTGCTGGTAGATCGAACCCTGGAATTGATCCTGAAACGGGAAGAGGAAGAATCTACGCAATGAGATATAAGTATAATGCTCATTGGTATATTACAGAAATACCAAATGAAGTAAGAGTTATACAAGGTACTGACGATAGTGGCAAAAGATGTCCACAAAGAATGTCTTACCAAGCAATCGTACAAAGAGAGTACGTTTACTATAACCAAAATAATGATGTAGATAAAGATCACGGTAGAGAAACGGAAGTTAGAGATATTGAAGAACCTAAAGAGGCCGTAGAAGTTATTGGTGATTATCAAATTAAAGTCGATATGGATGATATAGAATAATAGGAGAATATATGAACACAAAACGTAACAAAGATTCAAATTTATATGAAGATGGCCACGCCATTAAGAATCTTGAATACAATGAAGCAGCAGGTGCTAAGAAAACTGTTGAAGTAGGTGGTGCTCTTGAATATCTTGGTGCTGTCGATGCATTTGCAGGTATGAAAGTAGAAGCAGGTGCTCAATTATATATCTTGAATCTTTCAGGAGCACTCGGCTACATTGCTATAAGCGATGCAGTTATAGGTGCTGCTCCAGCGGCCCCAGCAGAAGGTATTTTTCCTGTTTTTGATTCAGGTGAATTTACAGCATATTCAACAGGCTCTAATACAAATATTAGAACTTCTGTAGCAACACTTCATGTGTATAAGCTTGTAGATAGTACTGTAGTTAGAGTTAATCCATAAGGAAGTAATGAAAATTAAACCAGATCAACTCATTAAATCTATTTTAGGTGATGACTTTTTTGAAGTCATGGAGAAATCTGATATCTATAAGATGAAGCAACAGAACGCTACTAGTACTAGCGAGATGGCTACTGGTTTAAAAATAGTACCTAGAGCAGTTATGTCTTTTCTTATCTCTAGTTTGTCACATCTAGAAGTAGGTGACAATAAAGATTTAGAATTACCCTTTGCACTTGGTTCTCATATGTATGTCGTCAAAAAAGATAGAGATACATTTAACGGCTATTTTTACTCAAAAGGTAAAAAAATTAATGAATTCACACATAGGTCAATTCCAGGAGTTGGCCTTGTTATTATGACAACATTTGAATTGTATGATGTTGAGACTTTAAAAGATACAAGAGAAGAAGAGAAAGAATCATTTGACGTATCTAAGTTACAATCGATTATCGATGAAAGACTTCAGTTACATTCTCTTATATGTAAAGTTGTTGACCAAAAAATAGCACACAGAGATGCTGTAGAAATCTTGGTCAAAGAAAAGTTATCTCATGCCTTGGCCCATGCAAAAGAAGAACATGAAGAACAAGCAGAAGAGGTAAAAGAAAGTAAAGCAGAAAAACTTAAAGGCTTCTTAAATAAACAAAAAGAAAAGATAGAAGAAGCTCAAATAGAAAAAAGCGAACATATAGATTGTCCAGACTGTGGTGCAGATTTGTACAAGGGTGGTAGTAAACTCACTCTTTGTATTTGCTATGGTGAAGATTGGAACAAGAACATTAAAATTCAGAAGACGGAAAGAAACATTAAAATGAAATTTCCAAAAAGTATGGATTCTGAAAATGTAGAGATGTTATTAAAAACTTTAAAAAGTATAAATAAGGAATAAATATGAAAGAGCAAATGACTTATGTTGCTATTGATGCAGATAATGTAGGAGAAAGTGTAGGTAGTGCTGTCTTATCAGACGATGCAGGCCAACTTTCCCAACTATCAGAAGCTATTAATACTGGTGTCCAGATTTTTTCTAAATGGGCCGAGTTTAATGGTGGTACAGTAATTAGTAGTGGGTCAGATGAAGCTGTCTTTCAAGTTCCAGTTACCAGCATTGCAGACTTAGAAACTTTAAAAACTGAATATACAGAAAAAACAGGTTTCACAATTTCTATTGGTATCGGTGAAAAAGTATCCGATGCTGCCAAGGCATTAATCTATGCCAAAATGAACGGTAAAGATCAAATCACTGATTACTCTCCAGAAATGGAGCAAGCTATGCAGCAAGCTATATCTGGCAACTATCAAGAAGCTGTTGGTCAAGAACAAGACCAAGAAGCTATCCCAGAGCATGAACAGCATCTTGATCCAGAAGGTAAAGAACTTCATGATTCTACTGAATTAGAAAGTGATGCTGAAGAAATTCAACAAGAACAAATGGCTCAAGAAGGTGACGAAGGAGCTACTGGTGATATGTTGCCAGAAGTTGAAGAAGAACTTCCTATGGAAGAGGGTGCTGAAGAAGAGCTTATACCAGAAGAAAATGTAGAAGATGAAGCTATGGACGAAATGGCCGAATCAAACGATCCATCACAAGAAGATATAGACCTTGATGGTCGCCCAGATGTTGCAGAAGATCACGGTGAAATTTTACCTGAAGATGACATTGATGGTGACGGTGATGTAGAACATGAAGAAGTTATGTCAGAAGAAGCTGGCGAAGAATATAGTGACGAAGGTGACTACGAAGATGAGTATCTAGATGAAGAGTCAGATGAACTTTCAGACTCAATCGCCAGTGAAATGGGAGAAGAAGAAATGCCAATGGAAGAAGAAATACCTATGGAAGAAGAAGTATCTGAAGAGATGCCAATGGAAGATGAAGCTATGATGGAAGAAGAACTTCCTATGGAAGCTGAAGCTATGGCAGAAGAAGAAATGGGCATGGAAGAAGAACTTCCTATGGAAGAAGAAATACCAATGGAAGAAGAAGAAATGGCAGAGGGCGGTGCTGAAGAGGAACTGAAAACTGTTATATTTGAAAGTCTCCAAAGTTTCAAAGAAAATAGAGATTACTTAGAAATGGTATCTCAAGAAAATCCAGAATTGCACGATGCACTTATATACACTCTACAAGCTATGATTGAAATGGCCCGTGAACTTGGTTATGGAAACATGGAAGAGGGTATGGAAGATGATATGCTCGGTGATGAAGATGAAGCTATGGGCGAAGCTGTAATGGATGAAGGCGAAGCTATAGAAGAAGAAATGGAAGAAGATATGAATCCTGAAGATTTTGCTGTCGAAGATGGTGAAGAAGAGGGAGAAGTTGAGGAAGAGTCTGAAGAGCCAGCCGAAGAAGATGAATTTGAAAAGTCTGAGAACTTTGTTACTCTTCTAAGAAAGACAAATGCTGTCGTTCAAAAAATGCGTCTTATGAAAGATGAGAAAATGTCTATTCAAGATATGAAAGAAAAAGTAAAAAAAAAGATAGAATCTCAAAAACAGGGTCCTAGTAAAAAAGGTGGTCCTAAAAAGAAAAAAGCTAAAAGTGCTGCTGAGATAAATGAAAAGAAAAAGAATAAAGGCAAAAGTGGCGGTGGTAGTAATGACGGTTCATTTTGTGCCAAATCTCACAATAAGATGAAGACTTCTGGTAAAGACTGTCGTGCTAATGAAGATAAAAACTCTCCACTATGCTCTGCAAGAAAGAAGTTCAATTGTCGTGGTAAAAACGAAGAAAAAGGTGCAGTAGCTAAGTCTGAAAAACTATCTAGTTTTCTAAAAAAAAAAGATGAAAAACTAGAGAAGAGCAAATTGGCTACTAAGCAAACAACTAAGCACACGACTAAACCTCATAATCCTGAAGGAACACAGAAGGGATATAAGGTAAAAGATATTGATAACGAAACAGGTACAGCACAATGGCTTGATGGTTCAAGAGGATTGGCCAAAGACCCTGCTGGAGACCCAGTTGCACCAGAGGGTAATAGCCCACGTTCAATTCGTAAACCTAAATCTTCGCCAGCAGTTAAGCAATAATGAGATTGACGTTTGAAATACATACATCTGATATTTTGCAGAAGGCAAAAGAAAAGGTTAAAAAGCAGATAGAGAATGACACAAAGTTAATGGCCAAAGCTCTTGGTGATGGTGCAATAAAACATGCCGAGAACCTTGCTAATCAATTGCCTAATAGTTTAGGTAATATTTATAAAGAAAGTTTATATATAGAGCAAGAGTCTGAGAACATAATAACTGTTGGAATTAGAGAGGAAGCTCTTTGGATTGAAGAAGGTCGTAAGGGCGGCTTCATGAGCGAGTTACTTAAAGACGGTAAAGTGTCTAAAGATGGTAGTAGATATAGAGTAATTCCTATGGAAAAAAAGACTTCCATTAAAAGTGCAAATGCTTCTAGTAGTTCTGGCACTGACCTTATAGATGATTTGAAAGGATTTTTTAGATCACAAGGTATAAGATATAGTAAAGATAGAGCACTGTCCATGGACGAAAACGGTAGCCCTAGAATTGGTAGAATACATAGTTTTAGCATTAAGGATTTACGTGATAGTAGAAACAAAAGTGCTCAATCTCTTTCTAAAAACCTTCAAGGTGTTAGTGTTTTTCAAAACAAAAACTCAAATACAGGTAAAGTAGAAAGAAGCATAATGACCTTTAGGGTTATTTCAGATAAGAGTAAAAGTAAAGGGAAATGGAATCACCCTGGCCGATCTCCTGAAAGAATTATTGATGAAACTTTCAAGTGGGTACAAGACACCTACCAAAGAGATTTACTTCCAGCTTTGAGAAAGAAATATGGATCAAAACAGTAGCGTAATTGCTATATTTACCATCTTTCAGATTATTAACATTTTTATGTTACTAGGAGAAGATGGTCATAAATTTTTAGAAAAGAAAGGGCGTATGTTCTTTATAGTGTTACCACTTTTGGTAATCCTAAGTTTAATTTGGAGACCTTTATAATGATATGGCAAGGTGACGTATTCTTTAGAAGAATTGTCGAACTAACATTGGAAGATTTGAAGAACAACGATTGGCTTGTTGATGATATTCTATCTGATTTTGTTCAAGACCCTATGCTGTCCACAATATATGGCCAAAAAGAAATAGAGAATGCCAAGAAGTGGTTAAAAGAAAATGAAATCTCAGTACTACTACCTCACAGAATGGATGTAGAAAAATTTCCTTGTGTGACTATCTCTATAGGTTCAAACACAGAAGATAGAGCTTTAGCCAGATTGGGTGATCTTTCAGAGTGTGTTGAAACATTTGAAGCCAGCGATATCGGAAGGACGATACCTTATATAATAGAACCTTTTGCATATGAGTCATATGTTCAACTTACAGGTGAAATCAAAGTAGATACAGCTGTGGTTGATTTGTCGATTGTACAGCCTGGAATGGTGGTGATCGATCCTAAGACAGGTACTGGATGGGTAGTTGCCAGTAAAACCAATAATAGTATATTTATTGCTGCTGGGACAAATCTAACAGCAACTGAAATAGGTATTCTACCACAATATAGAACTTTTAAGGCAAGACGAGAGATTGCTACATTTCAAGAAAGAATTGTTCTTGGATGTCATACTCACGGAGACCCCAACTCATTACTTTGGCTTTACTCTTTTATGATGTATGGCCTTCTTAGATATAGAGAGGGTGTTTTAGAGAGTAGAAATTTCCAGCTTTCAAATATAGAAACTAGTGATCTAGTAAGAAATGATAATTTCCAAAATATTGGAGAAAATGCTTACAGTCGCTTTATTACAATAACAGGCCAAGTAGAGAATACTTGGATTAAGGCCCCAAAAAGAGTTTTGGAGGCTGTAGTGCTCAAGGATTTCGAGAGTGCCGATGGCTCAGGTGGAGATAACGGTGCAGGAATAGTTATTTTTGATGAAGAAGGTGGCGAAATACCTGAAATCATTGATACTGAGTGCGAACCATGGGTAGCTAAAGATAAGTAAGAATAAATCTTTAAAGAAGAGGTAAATATGGATGATAAGTTAAAAGGCAAAGTAAGTACTCTAGTCAAGTCTATGTATAAAAATGTCCAAAAATCAAAGGTAAAGACAAAAGATGTTATTGAAGATGTTCTAGATGAAGATAGAATTGCTGAAATATCTCCAGACGATGTTGCTCCTAATAAATCTGGAACCTTAAAGAAAGGTAAAGAGATAAAGAAAGGTGAAGATTTCGTTGCAGATTTTCTAAATAAATTTGAAAAGATTTCAAAGGCCTATCTTATGGAAAAGGCCAGAGTTGACGATTTAGAGCCAAGTGCCTCTAAACGTAGAGCTGCTAGAGGGGAAAGAGGTTCTAGACCCAATGTGAAGACAGCAAAAAACAAAAAGCAGATGAGAGATGAGAAGGGCAACGCTATTAATGAATGGAAAGATGAAAAAGGTGCTCAAGCTAAACTAAAGACCAAACTAAAAGATAAGAAAATAAAGAGCAATAAGGCCAAGGGTGTTGACAATCAACCTTCTAAGGAAGATTTAGAATATCCAACAATGGCCGCTAGTGAGAAGAATTAACGGAACATATAGAGAAAACTATGTAAACTGTTGAAATTACTCATTTTTGATTGAAAATAATATAATTGAACTAATCTTTAACATATAGAAAATTAGGGGATAATAATGTCTGACGATAAAAAATATAGCCCAGTTGAAGTTGCCAATATGGTAGCTAAAAGACTTCGAGATTGCTTGAAAAAGCATGAAGTGGGCGTAGAGACTCTACAAAAATCTGCCAACTCATCACATGAGATTGATGCAGGTGAAGAGCCTAACAATGATGATGCTGAATGTCCAGCATCTCTAGCAGCGGCTAGTTTTGAAGGTCAAGAAAGTTCTGATAACTCAGGGCAAGCTGAATATAGTGAAGATTCTGAATCTGAAGAAGATGACATGAATCCAGACGATTACGCAGTTGATAGTGAATCTGAAGATTCTGAAGAAGATGACTCAGAAGAAGATGACTCAGAAGAAGATGATTACGAATTTAAGAAATCCGAAGCTTGTGGTCATACTATTGAATATAAAACAATGAAAAAAGGAGCTTTGGACTTCTTAAAGCTTGGTGGAACAAAAACATCGGCACAGAATCCAAAATCCAATACAGCTCAGGGGCAAGCTCCTAAGCCAGCTACAGGTACTTCACTTGCTTCCAAAATTGGATGGCCAGGTGCTGCAAAACCACCTGTAAGTAAAGGTGAAGGCGAAGATGGTAAGGTAAATTCATCTTTCGACAGAGAAAAGAAAGATGTTGAGTGGACTAAAGACCAGAATGAAATGGTTAATGCTACAAAGCCTGGGAAAAAGCCTTCTAACAGACAAGATCAAGCTGACCACATTGCAGCTGCTAAAAAAAGAAGAGCAAAGTTTAAAGCTGAAGATGCTGCTAAGGCCGCTAAAAAAGTTGAAAAATCTGAAGCTATGAAAAAATGTAAAGATAAGGACGACTGTGATTGTGACGAAAGCCCAAAAGGTGAGTTAGAAAAAAACAATGACAATAAAGTAAAAGAAACTAAAGGTATCACAACCGATAAAGTACATGAGTCTGATAAGGCATATGAAGAAAAGCAGGGTTTAAAAAGACCTTTAGAAAAATGTGGTGATATGATAGAGGCTAAGAAGTCTGAAAAACTATCTAGTTTTCTAAAAAAAAAAGAGGAAAAACTGAGTAAAGGCTCATTTGGCGGTGGCTATAATATGAGTGGAGCAGCAATTAAACAAGATACTGCTAAGGCAAACCAAGTTACTTCTGCTAAAAATGCAGCAAGTCAACCTAAAGCCTCAAAACCTCTTCCAGTTAGTTCCAGTGCAATGAGTGAAGCTGGGCCTACTAGAAACAAACAAACTGCGATGCAAAATCAAAAGATAAATGATTTTAATTCAAAGCCAGCTAGTATTGCTGATAAATATGGAGCAGGATTTAAAGCTGCTGCACAGAATATGAAAACAGGACAGAGATTAACGCCTAGTCCTAATGATAGAAAAGTTAACAGTAATGTTGATTTAAGAAATACTGGTAGAGATAATTTAAAACGTATGAAACAAGTTGATACTCAGGGTATCAAGGGTAATAAAAACAAAGCAAGTGCAATGAAGGAACACTTAGATAGTTCTGGACCCGAATGGAAGGGTAAGACAGCTTACTTAGGTGAGAAAGATGTTCCTAAAAAAGTCGTAGCTCCTGAGAAGAAAGCTGTAGTTGCAAAAGAAAAAGGTGCTCCTGCTGCAAAAGAAGCTGTTGCTGGTGGAAAAAAGAGATCAGCATTTGGACAAGCTTTCGACAAAGCAAGAGCGTTAAGAGAAAGTGGTAAAGGTGGAGACACTTTTAAGTTTAAAGGGAAATCCTACCACACATATCATAAAGATGAAATGGATAATAAGGGTAGTAAATATAAATCAACACCTGAACAGAAAGCTGCTTATAAACAAAAGATTTCTGGTAAAAAAGAAGCTGTAAGACAAGCTCCTGCAAGACAAGAGCAAGCTCCTGCAAGACAAGAGCAAGCTCCTGCAAGACAAACTTCTCAGAGACAAGAAAGGGGTTCTTTTAAACCAGATATAAGTCGTCAAGCTCTACGAAGAGATCAAAGAGCTGGAAGAATAAGTGGTGGTGATGAGCAAGTTCAAGCGAGTTCAAGACCTTCTTTAAGAGATAGACTAGGTGCTATCAAACAAAGAAGAGAAAATAGACAACAGCAGGTTAATAGGATTACAGGTTCAGGACCTAGATTTATGAAATCTGAAGGAAAATTAGCTAAGTTTGTGGGAAAACGAAACGACCTTGCAGAAACTAAATAGGGGAGTTAATAATGGCTAAAAAGAAAGATGCGACTGAGGCTGAAAAAATTGCCAAAGCTAGGAAGAAAAGAATAGCTTTAGCAATGGACAAAGAACCAGTTGAAGATAAAACAGATGATAGAGATGATTTTAGAAAGTATT
>CERP01026518.1_pt1 | contig 13828 bp, 9 predicted proteins | sample 530801 | NCBI WGS metagenome assembly CERP01 (sample SAMEA2620991, study PRJEB7988) | marine metagenome | biome: marine biome (ENVO:00000447); feature: surface water layer (ENVO:00002042); material: "saline water (ENVO:00002010), including plankton (ENVO:xxxxxxxx)" | depth 5 m | reverse complement strand
TAATAATTGGAAAAAAGGTGTTGATTACCCAAGCTGGGGAGACACCGATGTATATAAGAAAACAATATCAGGAGGATATTTATTAAAAAACGAAACACCTAAAGAAGCTTACATAAGAGTTTGTGAAACTGTAAGTAAGCGTTTAGATCGTCCAGAAATGGCTAAAGATTTTTTTAGTTATATATGGAAAGGTTGGTTATGTTTAGCCTCACCCGTGTTATCTAATACTGGAACAGACAGGGGTTTACCTATATCATGCTTTGGTATTGATGTAGGAGATAGTATATATGAAATAGGTATGAAAAACCTAGAGATGATGTTACTCGCAAAACACGGCGGCGGAGTTGGCATCGGTTTAAATATGATTAGACCCGCCGGAACAAAAATAACTCAAAATGGAACATCTGACGGAACTGTACCTTTTTGTAAGATATACGATTCAACAATACTCGCAACAAATCAAGGATCTGTCCGTAGAGGAGCTGCAAGCGTTAACATTAACATTGAGCATCCCGATTTCGAGGAGTGGCTGGATATACGAGAGCCAAAAGGAGATGTTAATAGACAATCACTCAATCTACACCAGTGCGCTGTGGTCGGCGATAAGTTTATGCGAAGACTTGATGCTGGAGATAAAGAGTCGAGAAGATTATGGGGAAAACTGTTACAAAAGCGAAAAGCAACTGGAGAGCCTTATATCTTATTTAAAGGAAATACGAACAAAGCTAACCCAGAACATTACATCAAGCACGGTTTAAAAGTTCACATGACAAACATATGTAGTGAAATAACATTACATACTGATGAATCACACTCTTTTGTGTGCTGTTTGTCTAGTTTAAACATAGCTAAATATGATGAGTGGAAAAACACTAATCTTATTTATGACAGCATCTGGTTTTTAGATGGTGTGTTAGAAGAATTTATACAAAAATCAAAAGGTAAAGTTGGATTTCATAATTCAGTTAGATCAGCAGAAAAAGGAAGAGCTATTGGGTTAGGTGTTTTAGGCTGGCATACTTATTTACAGGAAAAAGGTTTACCATTTGAAGGATTATTATCACAATATGAAACGAGAAGAATATTTAGTCAAATTAAAATTGAAAGCGAAAGAGCCTCTATGGCGTTGGCTGAGAATTTCGGGGAACCCCTTTGGTGCCGCGGTTCTGGCATGCGCAATACTCATTTACGCGCTATTGCTCCTACTGTCAGCAATAGTAAACTTAGTGGAAATGTTTCCCCTGGTATCGAGCCTTGGGCTGCAAATGTATTTACTGAACAAAGCGCGAAAGGTACTTTTATACGCAAGAATCCTACGCTTAAGAAAGCTTTAAAGAAAAACAAATTAGATACTGATAGAGTTTGGAATAAGATTTTAAAAGATGGAGGATCTGTTCAAGGAATAAAAGAACTAGAGAAAATTACTGTTGGTAAATTTGATACACCATTAAAAGAAGTTTTTAAAACATTTAAAGAAATTAATCAACTAGAGTTAGTTAATCAAGCAGGGATAAGACAACAGTATATAGATCAATCTGTTAGTTTAAACTTAGCATTTCCAAGTGTAGCTACGCCTAAATGGATAAATAAAGTTCATATGGAGGCTTGGAAAAAAGGAATTAAAACTTTATACTATGTAAGAACTGAATCTGTTTTAAGAGGAGATATAGCAGAACAAGCAATGGATGAAAATTGTTTAGCTTGTGATGGATAATAATTAAAGGGAAGTCGTAAGACCTCCCTTTTTTTATATTTCTTTATAACAAGTTTTATTGTTTTCATTTTTATAAGCTTGTAAACAGCGCCTTCTATTAGAATCACCATCTATATAACTCACGTGTACCCAATCAGGATTTTCTTCTGTGCCAAACTCCCAAATCATCTGATCGAAATCTAAGTTATTTTTTATATAATTATACATGTCTTTATTAGACATATAACCATATGTGTCGTCTAAATCCATAGCACGTCCTTGGCAATGTTGCGAACGGCTACTTCCGCCGATTGCTTTATTTAATTCTTCTGAACGAAAGAATGAATTAATTTTTATTGGGCCATTAACTGCTTTTCTTAATGGTTCAAATACTTTTGCGGCTATAAGTTCCATGTTTTGTAACTCATAATCATTTGGTATATTTTCTATACCCTTTCTTGATGCCGTAGCACTGAATGTTGCTTCTTTTTTACTAATGTGTTCACTAATCATTTTTATAATTTAAATTTACCGCCAATTGTTATTGAATATGTTAATGGAAATGCATCTGTGCTTTTAGCTATATTAAAACCTAAATTCATTCTAAATGTTTTAGTTATAGCAAAATCGAAGTTTGCACCTCCTACAAATAATGCATGTTCATTAAAAACAAAACCATTATCTAATGTACTGTAGCTCACAGGTGTTAAAGCGGTAGCCAACATAGGTGATACAGTAAAACGTTTGAAAGGAAATGGTTTAGTACCAAAAAATATAAATGCCGGCATTATGTTCCAGTTACTTTGACTATATAATACGTTTGCAGAAGCAGATACACCACCAACAAATCCTTTCCATTTATTTTCTTTTTGTCCAATATATACATTACTAATACCGAACGAAGCATTATAAACACCATACATATACATTAATCCTGCAGATAATGTTTGTACGTTTGCAATACTTCCTTTATCATAAAAATGGCCAAATATATATTCTTTGCCATCTTCTTTAATTATTACAGGAACTTTTTTATCATACCTGTAAAATGTGTGACCTCTTGAGCCACTTAAACTAACTTGTTTTAGATTGTCCCATATCATCATGTTGGCAGAATAATTAAATTCACCATTCATTGATGATTGAGCAAAACCTAATCCTATAACTTGATTTGCAGCACCATCTAATCCTGACATACGCATTAAATTGGCTGATATTATTATAGGATTTGTATTCTTTTTTTTCTTTTCTTTTTCTTCTTCCTCTTCCTCTTCTTCTTCAGATTCTTCTTCAGACTCTTCTTCTTCCTCCTCTTCTTTTTCTTCTTCTTTTTCTTCTTCTTTTTCTTCCTCTTCTTTTTCTTCTTCTTGCTGTTCTTCTTCTTCAGAATCATCACTATCATCATCCCCACCACTGTCATCATCATCACTGTCACCACCATCATCATCACTATCTCCTCCTCCATCATCATCATTATCTCCTCCACCATCGTCCGAGTCTCCACCGCCGTCATCGGAATCACCACCGTTATCTCCAGAGTCTCCGCCGCCGTTATCTCCTCCATTGCTATCTCCACTGTTGTCACTTCCAGTATCGCCTGAGTTATCAGAAGATCCACCACTAGAATCAGAACCACTATTACTGTTTGATGTAGATGTTTGCGTTGTTGTTTGTGTTGTTTGTGCGGTTGAACAGGCAGATAACGCATACCACCAAGCATAAGTTTGCTCCATCCAAGTTCTTAATGCACCACTATAAAAATCATTAGAAGTAAAAGTTTTTGTTCTATTATAAAAAGACACTGTAGTGTAACCTTCCATTTGTATAGAAACTGTTTTAGTCTCTCCAGTACATCTATCTGCAAATGCCTGTATTAATGTTTGAGAATATATACTTGAGGAAAATAATAATAGAATTATTATTTTTTTCATTAATGATCAAATATCTTTTTTCTTATCATTCGTTTAACAACTTTAGCAACCGCGGTCTCTAAAGCTTTTTTAGTCGATGTTCCAATTGATGATTGGTTAAATTTTACATCTTCTAAATTTTCATTGTTGAGTAAAGTTAATTCTCTTGTTGTTGTAGCTTTACCTAAACCAGATCCAGTCATATATAATCCAGATTCTGAGTCAACAAGCTTAACTTGCAAACCTAATCGCGTTACAAGTTTGTTTTTAATACCGTCTTTTAAATTAATAGTTTCATCTTCTGATATACTAAAATCATAAACCTCTATATAACAAAAGTATTTAGCTAATACTATTTTACCTATAGGATTTATAACATTAGCTGTAAAACCTTTTTCACTTGCTTTGAACTGTTTAATCATTCTATCTTTAATTTCATCTTTAGTTTCTACAAACTCAAAACGAAACGTTTCATCTAAAAATGCTACGGTTATATTAGTTAAACCTAGTCCTACTCTATAATTACCTAGTTCAGGATACTGATTTAATATTTCTTCAGTAACACCAATATTAAGCAAGGCTACAGACACAGGGTCACCATTGTATTCTGGCACACTCCATATAGATTCTTTTGATTCAAAGCTACCGACATAATCTTCGGTTGTTGTTTTTCCAATTACTTGGCTATGAGCAGAAGCCACAGCCGATACAAATATCGCACATAGTATAAATTTTTTCATGTTACCAATCTATTTCTCTTTCCTTTGGTTTTTGTATTACTGTTTTAGTTATAACCAAAGTATCTTTAACAACACTCGGTGGTATTGTTATTGTTTGTTCCATTGTTGGTGGAGGTGAGTCGTCTTCAGGGCTAAATATAGCTTCCATATTAGCTATAAATATTCCGCCTGCTGCGGTTATAATTAAACCTACAGTAGCTATTATTTGATTCTTTAATTCTTTCATATTATTTCATTGAAAATGTTTGTCTACCTATAAAATTATTGTTTTTAGTATATAATTCTACCGTATAAGAACTAACAGGTAACGAATTAACATATATATTTAATATGTTATCACCTTGTTTACCTTTTATTATTTCTTGATTTATCATTGTGTTTGTAAAATCTAATATTTTAATTCTATAATCACCATCAGAAGGTAGCTTAGTATTTATTCTTACTTTATCTTCAACAATATAACTTTCTAATTTTAAACCTATAGCTTGTGCCATAAATAAAGATTCAGGAACCTCTTGTGTAGGCGTTTCAATGTATACCGTTTCAGAACAACTTATAAATAATAATAATATAAATATTTTTTTCATTATTGTATTTTTAAAATTACTTTAGTTCCATCACTTGTAACTGCGTCTGTTGTTTTAAAATAAATTAAACCAGAAGCATTTGTCACCGTTTGTTTTGTATTAAATATAATTTTATAAGGTTTACCAACCTTAATATTTTCTTTATTTTCTACACTAATACTACCAAAATATAATTTATCATCACGCTCTGTAGCAAAGTTAGTTAATAGGTTACCTGTATTGAATTTAATTTCTTCAAATTCTAATATAGTATTATCAAATTGAATTATAAATTGCATACCAGCTAAGTAGTCTTTTTCTAACTCAACTAGTAATTCTACTTTATCATTAACTAAACTTGTTGAAATGTCTAAATCTAAATTTTCAATTTTGCCTTGCACACTAGGAATCTTTATAACTCCTTCATTATCATCTTCAACTATAGGCTCAAATGAATGTGAAAAATCTACATCACCTATAAGGCCATGTCCAAAATTAAATATTTTATTAGCGTCTGTAGGAGTAAAATGTTTTTTCTGTCCAAAATAATAATCATCCGTTGAATAACCATATTGATTTTTTTCACCCCAAACATCTTTAGCACCATTAGTAGAGTTTGTAAAGTATTCGCTAACATTTTCGTCCATTATATGGCTAAGCATAACATAGGAGTCATCAAAGTCTACATTACCACTGTTATTAACTTCACCTAGTAAATATTGTATAGAATGTGTAAATGTATTTGCGGTTTCGCCTGGGCTAGTACCAGCACCTATAGCTTCTTTAAAAACTAAAAACACATCAGTAACAGTAACTACATCATCTAACCAATCTGATGCTAACTCATTGTCAACAGTGATATTAATGTCGTACTTTACATCATTTTCTAAACCAGTTACAATAGCTTGAGAGCTTGCATCAAAATTACCACTAGCTATACTATTATTATTACTCAATATATTATATTTATAATGTGTTGGTTTATCATTAGCGGTATTTAAGTTTATTGTAACACTACCTGCATCTCCACCTTCAACATCTGAAAGAGTTATTTTTTGTTGCATTGCATCAACATCATATTGAGTTGACGTGGAGTTATCTTCAGCTCTCATCCAATTAAGATGTGTTACATTATTATAATTATTATAATTAGTATTAATTTTATCTTTAATCTTAAAATCAACTTCAATCAAAGTATTATTATATGTGATACCAACACCATCTTGAATTGTTATTCTTTCTACAGACCAATCGTCATCTGTTGGATATGAATTAGTATCACCCTCTACTTGTGTTCTATTAAGCCAACCATTTAAATATTGTGCTGAAAGGTTATCTTCATCATAAGTACTTAAAATCTTATACTTAAAACCATCCCAATGTGTTAATGAGGTTTGTGCATTCGTATTAGCCGAGTTATCTGTTACTTTAAATCTATGTGTAATTTTTTGTAACAGCTTGTTATTATACTCATAATCAAATATATATAAGTTAGGTTCAACATTATTTGTAACTTGTATTGTATTAAACTTTATTGTTATAGTGTCACCAACCTCGAAATCTGCAGCGTTTATATAACTGTGATCAAGTTTTAAATCTTGTGCTAAACAGAATAATGGTAATAATAAAAACAATAGTTTTTTCATAATTTTAATTTCTTAATAATATTTTCTGAAAGTTTTTTTAATGCAACGCTAACACTATTTTGTGTAAACTCACCTTGTTCATTTAATAAAATTAAAGATGTAGTTATATCTTTTGATGTACCTTTTACCTTAACTTTTTTCTTTTTATATTTAGCAATAGCAATTATTTCTGTTTGACTAGACGATTTGCTATACAACGCAATGTTTGATTGAGTTCGTTTTACATCAAAATAAATTAGTTCAACATCTAAAACATTTTTACTTTTATCATTTAAGTTATAATCTTGATCTTGAACGACTTCCTCTAATATGTTTTTTAAACCAAAACCAACGTTCCTATTATTAACTAATGGACCAGTTTGGATTGAATTTTTTATATTGTTTATTTTAATATCTTGTGCAGATAATATAGCACAAAACAATAAACTACTTATTAGATTTATTTTTTTTATGTATGTCATACCAGCGGGCTACTGTAAAACCTATAGAAACTAACAATAATACTATTTTTAATATTGTTTCCATTTCTGTCATAGAAAGTGTTAATGTTGTACCGTTAAAGGCCATTAGTTTAATATCTTGCCATTCCATAGTTAATTATATTTTTTTCTTTTTGAATATCTGCTTGATGCAGAGTTGTTTAGTCTAATTTTTTTTGATTTTCTTTTACCTTTTGATCTTGTAGAGTAATAACTATCATCTGGTTCAAAGTTTACAGTCCACCTGTTCCAACCAGCTAATAATGCTATTTTTTGCCATGTTTCTGTTTCAACATCTAAAGCGTCTTTAACGTTTCTAGCTTTTGAAACAACCCTATCTAAAGGCACATTAAAAAATGAAGCAGAGCTACCTACCATATCTAATACAGGATTTTCTATAGATACACCCATTTTTTCAAAAGATTTTCTTTTATACTTGTAATCTTTCAAAGCATCGTATATATCTCTAGTTTTAATACTTATTGCTGGGCCAACTGTTGCAACTTCTGTTAATATTGCAGCTATATCAAATTGTCCTTTTCCTTCCTGAACTTTTTTGTTTTCATCATATAACTTTTTACTAACATTTTTTACCATTGAAAAAACAGCACCTTTAACACCTGTACCCCTAATTAATGTATCAACCATATTGTTTGCCATGTAACCAAATTTTCTTTCATTTCTTTTTGTTTCTTCATCTTCATCTTGTCCTGGAAATAACATACTAAATAAACCTTGTTGTAATACAGAGAACATTATATTTTGTAAAAATGAATAATATAATATCTTACTTACCTTTTCTTTAGGGTTACCTCTACCATTTCTTAAATCTAAAGCAGCTCTTTCTATTAATCTAGTATATTGCATCGGAGTATTTTGGAATGCTAAAAATAATCTTCCCTCTGCGCTTGTTTGCTCCATAGATAACCTGTCTGCTCTTGCAGACTGTTGAGTTTCTTCAGTAACCTCTTGAAAATCTACAAAAGCTTTTCTTTGTGCTTCTACTTTTGAAAAACCTTTTGCCGTATATGTATTTATTCTATTTCTGTAAAAACTAGCTCCACCCGCGGCAATCGCAAAGGCATCACCAGCTTTAGTAAAAACAAAACCTTTTTGTAAAACTAAACCTAAAACACCTTTAAATCCTTTGTTTCTTTTTATAGCATCCGCAATTTCCGCTTCATTAACATCGGTTCTCAAACCTCCTCTTCTTTCTTTTAAATAATCAGAATTCATTATATACTTAAAATCTGTTGCCCACTGTGTGGGATTACCTATTAAAGCTTTACCAGAATTATATATATTGTTATCTGACCAGTTTATGTAATTAAAAGTAGATAATGTTTGTAGTGTTGCTGTTCTAGTGTTTAAAAACATTGTAGATGCAACAGAACCCCTTATCCAATTTAACATACCATTTACCATTTTAGATTGACCACTTGTTCTAGTTTTTCCACTTTCCATTCTAGTTAAAATATCTTGTAATGGATCTAAAAAATCTTGACCGTAAGTTGCTCTTATTTTATTTATGTTATTTTCACTAAAAATAGCCTTTTTATTTTCAAGAAAAGGTCCTAAAAATTTTTTTCTTGAAAGTTGATCTATTGATCTAAGTATATCTTGTCTAATAGTATCAGTTTGCCACGAGTTTACATCTGGATCTATCCAATATGAATCTTGTCTCATTATGCTAGATAAACTACTAGCATATTTTAACATTTTATTACTTGGATATGTTATTATTTTTGCTTTTAATTTTTGAAGAGTTGTATCGTTAACACCGGGAACTTTAGAACCGTTTTTAGTATATAAATATACTCTTAATGCTTGGTCATAGTTAAAACCTGAAACACCTGTTTCTTGCTCCATTTCTTTGTTGAAATTAGGATTATCTTTTAAAAACTGTTTATATTTTCTACTAGATAATTGTCTGGCTATGTCTAATGACATTATTGCCTTACTAAAAGGTTTTACTAAATTATCAACAAAAAATTCTAATTGTTTTTCTCCTTTTTTTCCTTTACCAAGAAAACCATAAAGAAGACCAGCTAAATCGTTTGCGCTATGTGGAATTATTCTAAACATTTTTTTCCTAGTAGAAGCTAATTGTTTTGAAGTTGCAACATCAATCATGTCATCTAAAGAATATCTTTTATCTTTTGCCGACAACATTAAACCCATTTGTGATTCTAATTGCAATGTTTTTACTTCATCATTAAAATTGACCTGACTCAATTGCTCGTTTTTATCGGTTTTGTTCTTAATAATTTTTATTGATTGTTCTTGACTAAGTTTTGGAGTTTGTTCTAATATACTTGTAGGTACTACACCTGACTTAAAATTATTAGTGCTTACAACAGGCTCTTTACCTGACATTATATCAAATAAAATTTGTTTAGTTATTTTACTACTTGAATCATAGTTTTGTATAGAATATCTTTCAGTACCTTTTTTAAGTACAGATAAATCTAAAGAAGATAAATTATTTAAACCATCAATAGAAGAATTTTCAAAAGCCAAGCTTTGAGTAATAAACATTAGCCTTTCTTTTATTTCATTTTTGTTTTTTCCAGATTTAACAAAAGCAAGTCTATATTGATTCATTAAATTATATACACCATTTCTTGTTTCATTTGCTTTTGATGACTTAAAATCAAGTATAGCTGTTTTCTTTGTATCTTCTAATAGTGTTGGATCGTTTAGTAATTTTTTTAAAGTATATAATGTGTTTATTTTTTTGTTGTTATTTTTTATGTGATCGTTTAAATCATTTATAAAACTGACATCGTTTTTAGATAAATTTTTATTTGATTTTAAATTTTTAGTAGATATGTTTTTATTTATTTCTTGATCAAAAACAGTTATTTTTTCTATTCTATCGTCTCTTATTATTTTATTGTTTTTATCTACAAGAACTTTACTTTCTGATGTATAAAGATCTAGTGTATTATTAAATAAAGAATTAAAACCATTAAAACCAGCGACTGATCTTGCTAAAAAACCTTCTCTTTTAAACAAGTCAGGCATTGAATTTAAAAACTCAAATTGATATTTTTTTAATTTTAAAAGTTTTTCATAATCCCATTTTTGTACATTGTTTTCATATTTATATAAAGATATGTTTTTTACATCTTCTTTATTTAAATCAATATCATATATCTTACTCGTTTCTTCTAAAAACTCAGGGTTTTCATATAAACTTCTAGTGTATTTAAAATATTCACGCTTATTAAATATCATGTTAGTTAACTCTGGAATAACAATGTCATTATCAGGTTGTTGACTAAATTGAAATTCAGATTTACCAGCAGCAACATTATTTATAACATTAGGATTTATACCAGCTTCTAACATTTGTATTCTTAACTCAGTGTTTGTTGTAAGTTTAGACAGTAAAGCTAATGCGCCTTTTACCCTTTGTGATTCAGGACTTCTACCATCTAAGATCTCTCCTCTGACATCTGTTATTAAAGCTCCACCTTCTGAGTCCATACCAAAAGCTTTTAAAACTCTTTCTTTATACTCGTTAGATAAAAAATTATTAGGAAGTTTAAATTGTGGGTTACCTTGTGCACCTTTAACTCTTTTGTCCAAAGGCTCATAAAGATCTAAATTAAACTTTTCATCATTAATTAATTTAGTTGCTATTTGAACTGATTTACCTTCTGCATTTTGATCAGTTACTTCTTTGTTTGAAGTAAGTGGTGGTAGAAGTTTTATAAAATCATCTATGTGTTTATATAAAAACTTTTGTGCTTTTTTAAACTCTCCTGATCCTAGATTTTTTTTAGGATCTGTTATTTTACCAACTGGTACACCTGCTTTTTCAGCAATATGTGGAGATGCAATTAATGGAACACTACCAAAAGTCATTTTATCTAATGTCAACATTGGAAATAAATTTTTCACAGAATTTTTAACATCAGATTGTATACCAAAAACTTTAGATGGTATTATTTTATTTTCAAAATTTTCATCAAAACTTTCTTTTGTGTCAAACTCTGAAAAATCTTCATTGACACCAGGTTCGGCAACAGATCCAACTTCACCAGCTACAACATCTAAGCTTTTATATTTACCTTGTGCATATTCTTTAAGAACTTTACTTTTTACCCATGTTTGTAATTGTCCATTTAAGTAACCTGAAAACGAATCATTTTGTTCAGGGTTAAATTTTATTATTAAATCTGTTAACTCCTTTTTAACGTCTTCAACAAAATTATCTTTAGATTTACCAGAAACAGTATTACCTTGTATACCACTAAGAATAAGCCCATCCATTAAGTCACCTTCTATAATCTTGTTGTATGCATCCGTCATGTAACCATCTTCTTCGTATTGTGCTTTAGAAACACTGTAACCTTCCTCTTTAGTATTTGGCCCAGCTAAATCATCAATTATAGAATTTCTTTCTGCTTGAGAAAATTGTCTAGATTTAGTTTCTAATTCTTTATTTAATTTAACTTTGTCTATAACTTCTAAGACTTTTTTTGAAACTTTATTTTCTTTAGCAGATTTATTAAACTCACTCAAAAAATTATAAACTTGGTCTGCATTTTCAAAACCAATGTCCATGTCATATTTTTTAAATAAACTTTTAAAAAAATCAGCTATTTTTTCTAATATTGTTTTATCTAAAGAAAGTTCGTTTTTAGCAAGAGCATCAGACATTACATTTAAATATTCTGTTTCATACTTACCTGAATCAACACCATAACCTCTATTTTCCATTATAGCGTCAAGTTCTTTTATTTGTCTAGATGTTAATCTTTCTTTAACACCTTGTACTATTTTTGCTTGTTGTTTTTTATCACCTATTTGTGAGTTTAAAATAGGGTGAAGTATTTCGTGTGCTCCAATATTTATTTGAAAAGTTTTACTAGCAGCATCTTTGTTGAAGTATATTTTACCATTTATATAGGCACCTCCTATTTGGCTTGCTTCTGATTCTGTTTTTCCTATAGCATTAGCAAATTCTTTGTTTGTTTCATAGCTTTTAGCTTTTATATTTAAAGCTTCTGCCATTTTTAATCCAAAACTAGTGCTTTTATTTATTAAAGAGTTTATACCTCTATTTTTAGCTAAAACTCCGTTTATTCTTAATACACTTACATTATAATCTTTTTTTACTTTATCTAAGTAAGTTAAATATTCTTTTTTGTTTATTTTATTATTATCTAATTTTTCTTTTAAATCTTTTAATTTAGATACTTGTCTTTCTGTTTCAACATTAATATCATGTATTTTTTTCTGAGAACTTTCATCTAAATCTTTTATTTTGTCATTAGATATATCTATTAATCTTTTAATATTTGCTTTAGATATTTCTATATTAGCCTCAGCACTTACTCTAACATCTTCGTCTTTTGTTTCTAAACTAACTTTTTTATTATATACAATTGAGTTTATATTTCTTTGTATTTCATTTGAATCTTTTGTAGATCTTACCGAAGATGAAGCTCTTAATGCATATCTACCTCCTCTAATTCCAGCACCTCCAAAACCTCCACGCAGCATTGACTCATACGCATCTTTTTCAGTTAACATTCTATATAAAGCACCTTGTAGTGCTTCTGTTTTAGTTTTACCGTCACCTAAAAGTTTATTAAACTCTCCTAAACCATACTGAGACCACTCTGTACCAGCTTCAACACCACCAGCAAAAGCAATATCTAGTGCATATTTAGTTATTTTGTTTCTTCCTTTTTTTAATACTTTACCTAGTACTTTACCTAAACCTATATTTTCTATACCAGCCTGTCCTGCAGCAATTGAAAAAGGAATTACAGTTTCTTCTTCATTATCAGATATTAACTGTTTTAAACTTTTATTTTTTCTTTTTGCTAATCTTTCGTTATATTCTATATAGTTTTCAGCAGCATATTCATACGCATAACCTGTAAAACCAGTACCTATACCGTAACCAACTGATGCTAAAGCGTTGGCCACTGTTCCAAGAACACCAACAGCAAATTTGCCTGGATCTTTCTCTAAAATCGCATCAGCCAAAGCAAAAACAGGTCTATTACTTTGTTGTTTTTCTTTAACGTCTTTTATTAAATCTTCAACGCTATCAAATTGTAAATACCTTTCTTTAGCATTAAAAGAATCTCTTCCAGCACTTAATAATGTTTTCATGCCTTTTCTTCCATACAACTCTTCGTTCATAGCCGTCAAAGCTAATTGAACAGAAGGATCATCACCTTTCCAAAAATTATCTATTAAACCTAATCTATCTCCAGCGTTTTTAAATTCGTTTAAAAGACCTTGTCCTAAAGTTAATTCTTCAGAATCTTCTTCTATTTTATTTTCTAGTTTTATTTCTTTTGGAGTTGGAAGTTTGAAATCCAAAAAACCAGCTACCAAGTTTGATTCCGTATTGGGTGTTGCATTTTCCGGAACAGTCACACCCTTTTCTGTTCCTTTTGTCTTTACTAAATCTGTTTGTTCATTTTTTAATTTAGCTCCTGGATATTTAAGCAGAAAATCTTGTTTTCTGTCTGGTGAAACCTCAAAGAGTTTCCCGTCTACTATGTAAAATTCATTCATAATACTAGTTATTACTATTAAATTCTTGACTTGCGTTTTGATTTCTAACTAAAGTTATATCAAATATTTTTTTAGTTAATTTTTGTTTTATTATATCTAATTCTTTTCCTGTATAGTTTTTACCTTCTAAACTAAAAGTTCCGTCAACGTTCATTTTAAGTTTTTCTAATCTACCTAAACTCACTTTGTGATTATTTAATTGTTTGTCTAATTCAGCTACTGGTATTTTACTTAAAGCTTCTTTC
>CERP01013162.1_pt1 | contig 13858 bp, 3 predicted proteins | sample 530801 | NCBI WGS metagenome assembly CERP01 (sample SAMEA2620991, study PRJEB7988) | marine metagenome | biome: marine biome (ENVO:00000447); feature: surface water layer (ENVO:00002042); material: "saline water (ENVO:00002010), including plankton (ENVO:xxxxxxxx)" | depth 5 m | reverse complement strand
TAAGATGAACAAAGACCTTAACCCAAGGATGATTTCAAACCAAGAGTACATAGACGCAAGAAATGCAGCCGTAATTAACTCTGAGGGGAGTGACTCTGGTTTATTGCAAAACGTAAGTGGCAACACTGAGTTAACTGACTTTGGTTTAGAGGGTGTTAACTTAGAGGTTATAGGATTCTATATAGACACCACAAACAATAGAATATTTGCTTTTATTACTGATTGGAATGATGTGTCTAATGACCAACTATCTAACTTTGCATCATCTACATCTCACCACTATATATGTGTATTTGACACAAGAACAAATCAAGGGGCAACTTTGGTCAGTGGAAGCTTCTTGAACTTTTCTAAAACACATCCAGTTCTTGGTATCAACTTACTTGAAAATCTTTTATTTTTTACAGATAATAGGAATCAACCGAGAAAGATAAATGTAAATACGGCACTTATTAACCCTAATTACTATTCAAAGGAAGAGCATATATCTGTCGCCAAATACTATCCATACAACGCCCCAAGACTTATAAAAGACAGGGGTGATGGCAGTTTATTAGTTAATAGTATATTTAGAATTACTACAAACGTAACATCAATAACTGATGGCGTATATACAACTTCTACATTTACTGTAGACCCTGTTGGTGGAACTAGTGCTGAATTTCAAGTAATAGCATCTGTCGGTGCTGCAGCAAGTATCCAAGCAATTAAAACAACTGGAGATGCAGAGTATTATGTAGGAGAAGATTTTAATGTTGGTGACGAAATAACTATTCCAAGCGGAACACTTACAGGTCAGACTGGCGACTTAGTTTTTGTTGTCAGAGATGAGAATATGGCTAAAGAGGGGACAATGAAAGATGTTGTTTCTGAAAATCTTCCATTGTCGATAACGTCTACGGTAAATTCTTTTACTGGAGTCCCAACAACTTCTTTAGATGTACCTACTGGAGTAAATACAAATTGGGTTGGAGCAACCATAACTCAAGCAACAAATTCAATTACAGTTGATAGTAACGTGACAATAGCTAGCATAGCAACTGGAGCTACAGACACAATTACTATAAACAATCCAAATAATGTAAACTTTAATACCGATGATATAACCATTGGTGCTAATCCATATTATGATGCTGGATTTGATGGGGATTCAGATTTCTTATCAGATAAATTTGCAAGGTTTAGTTATAGGTTTAAGTATGACGATGGCGAGTATTCACTAATCGCACCCTTCTCTCAAATAGCATTCATACCAAAGCAAGATGGTTACTTTTTAGATGAAAATGGTGTACCAGAAACAGTTAATGACGAAGACAATCCATCAGATGAAAACGAGGCTATAAAAAGTACTATAATTAGCTTTTTTGAAAATAAAGTTAATTCATTGGAGTTAATTATTAATATGCCAGAAGGTGTTAATTCTGTTAGTGAATTAATAGACGAATTAAAAGTAAATGAGATAGATATAGTTTACAAGCAGTCTGACCAAAATACAATAAAGGTCATTGATACTATAACTAGAGATGATATTGTCACTAACTCTAATACAAATCTAGTATACACATACAACTCTCAATTACCTATAAAAACATTGCCACAGAACGAGACAACAAGAGCTTCAGATAAGGTTCCAATTAGGGCTAAATCTCAAGAGGTTACTGGAAATAGGGTTATGTATGGTAACTACTTGGTTAGAACAGCTAGACCAAATTCTTTAGATTACTCAATATCTACAGACGAAAAATCAGAATTAGGCCAATTAAATTCAGTAAATGAAATAGAGTATCCCAACCACACACTAAAGCAAAACAGGTCGTATAAGGTTGGAGTGGTATTGTCTGATAAGTTTGGAAGGCAGTCTGATGTAATTACATCCCCAAACTCTACAGTGTATGTTCCTTATCTTGGTCAAAATCCAGATTATATAATAGACCCAAGCGGCTCAATATTAGGTCAAATTTATAGAGGAAATTCACTAAAGATAAACTTTGCATCAGAAATACCAGAGACAATAACAAGAAGTGGGTATGCTGGATTGTATAGTGAAACAAACCCCAATGGATGGTATGGTTACAAGGTAGTTGTGCAACAAAGGGAACAGGAGTATTATAATGTATACATCCCCACAATACTAAACAACTATCCTCAAGACGCAACAACACCAACATCTAACGATACTGCATTTATAACATTGTTTTCTGATAATATAAATAAAGTACCAAGAGATTTAAAAGAGGTTGGACCTCAAGATGTCCAGTTCTCAAGTTCAGTTGAATTATTTCCAAGGGTGTCAAACTCATTGTTTAATTCATCTGAATCAACAAATCAACAGATAAGCACAAGTAAAACTCCTGATAAGGCTGTATCTATTGGTACAAGAGATGAATTAGGACTAGATACAAAAGTAGATGGAGAACCATATACTGTATCTCCATTTTATAGTATACCAGACGCACCTATTGCAGAAACTGCAAGTACTAATAGAATATTAAACTTAGGTGCAAATCCGTACATAGGAAAAGTTTCAACTCAAGAGCAAATTGGTGCTGCTGGAGGAGATGCAAGCACAGTTACTTTTGAGAATGTAAGATTAAATGTTTACGAAACTGAAGCATTTGAGTCTGCCTTAGATGTATACTACGAAACAAGTACATCTGGGTTAATATCAGAGTTAAATACAGATATTAAGGATGGAATATCTGGATTAGTTCCTTATGAAATTTCTGATTGGACATTTGTTTTAAACGAGAATTATACCTCTGACCAATTAATTAGTACAACTCCATTTGATGTATTAAATTCGCAAGGAGTTTCTTTAACATCATTGTATGGGGCTAATGTATCTGTAGAGATATTATCTATTATAGATGAAAACGATGTATTTTTAGATAAAGATTTATTTAGAGTGGTTCAACAGGGCGTGGCTCCTTTTAAGTTTCAATTAAGAACTGGGCTTACTGCTGACTCGTTTGTTTATACATCACCAAGCAATTCTTACACGATAAACTTTAAGTTGACTAACACAAACGGTGGGGTTGATTACACAGGAATATATTCCATAACAGGAGAAGTAAATAAACTTTCAAATTCTCCAATAATTGAAACAACTGGTAGTAGTGTTGAAGCTGATAATTTTGATTATTCAGTAAAGGGTTTCCCATCTGGAGCATTCCCTGTATATCCTACCAATAAAATGATAACTTGGAATAGTTGGGCTTTTGGATTTCCCTCAATAATACAATTTCCTGCTTTAGATATAAATACTCCACAATGGTCCACATTACAAGACTTCCAATTTCAAAATGGAGCAAATGATTCTAATTTGCAGGATGAAGAACTTGTAGTTGAATTTAATAAACTATCATTAGACAGAGGAATTTTAGGCAATATACTTTGCAATGACATAAAAATAAATTTATCCACCGTAAGATTTTATAACACTACATATCCAGGCTATTTTTTTGACCCTGATAGGGATTATGATGACAAAATAAGGTTGCGAAGAGTAGTAGAAAGTGGGGTTGTTAAGTATAGACTTGAATATTCAAACTTACTTAGACCATACAATGAATACCCAACAACATACAATAACCTTTATATAGAGCCATCTAGTACTGGAGTTTTAGGTACTCAGTTTAATGTATTTTTAAAAGTTAAAGATGCTAATAATTTGGCTGGTTCACTAGGTATGTCTACGGGTGATATTGATGATAGTCCTTCTTCTGTTTTTCTATACCAGTTCTATCTTACAAATTAATAAAAAGTAAATAATGCCGTTAATAAAAGAAATAACATACTTTAATTCTTTCTTGGCCAAAAAAGTGGTTGAAGACGATGTCGGTAATCCTAGTAAAGCCACTTGGCCGTCACTTCCGTGGAATCCTGATGGATACCCTACATTTCCTCTTTATGCATCATCAACACATAACGAATATGATTGGTATGTAGAAGAGGCTAGAATAAGGGGCGGATATAATAACACAAGTGTAGACTTTGGGGTTAAGGCATTTATAACAGAATCAGAAGATACAGAGTTAATATTAGGTAATGGGGTTATATATTCTGGACTATATAACTCAAGAACAGGTGTCAATGAAACAAATGTATTTTCAACAGGAGAAAACATAACCAAAGAGCTTGACCCAAGGTATGGCGATATACAGAAAATGTATACATCCGATACTAACTTAATATTGTTTCAAGAGGACAAAGTCAGTATGGCGTTGATTGATAAAGACGCTATTTACACTGCTGATGGAAATCCTGCACTTACTGCTACCCAACTTGTTATTGGGCAGATTAACCAATACGCTGGGGAGTACGGCATAAGTGATAACCCAGAATCATTTGCGTTTAAGGGGTATAGAATGTACTTCTCGGACAAAAATAGAGGTGCTATTATGAGGCTATCAAGAGATGGTCTTACCGAAATAAGTAGATATGGTATGCGAGATTACTTCCGTGATACGTTAGCAGCTATTTCTGAGCAATTCCAAACAAAAGAAATTGTGCTTTCATTGCCAGGCTCATTAGAGCCTCAGCCACTAATACCAGGGACACAAATATCATTTAATGATTCTGATTTTAATACTGTAAGTGAATTAGAGTATGGAATGGAGGTTGTTGCAGGGGACTTCGAGCCTAATGGATTGTATGTCGTTGACATAAATGGGAGTATCGTTACATTTAATGGAACCATTACATCTATAACGCCATATGGTAATGTAACATTTTACAAGCCAGTTAAAGATAAGGTTGTCGGAGCATACGATAATTACTATGATAAGTATGTTGTGTCTATGCAACAATCCGACTTAGGTACATACGACACATTGTCGTTTGAAGATTCTAATAATGGATGGACTAGTTTTTGGGATTACGACCCAAGCTTTGGAGGTACATTAGATAATGTATATTATACAGCAAAAGGTGGTTCAATATGGAAACATTACGATGAAGGTGTAATTAATAATAGAGGGTACTTTTACGGAACGTATTACCCGACATCAGTTCAACTTTCCTTTAATCCAATGGTTTCTGTATCTAAGAACTTTAACACAGTAAACTACGAAGGAACAAACGGATGGCAGGTTGATTTCTTTTTGTCAGACCCAACAGGAAAGCTTTTATTAGACTCTCAAAGAAATGATTATAAAGATGAAGCATCGGCAGTAAAAAGCTACGAAGAAGGAGCTTATGTAGAAGCTGGTGTTACATATAGAGTTGGGTTTAATAATAAAGAAAATAAATATATGGCTAACTTAGTAAGTAATGGTGTACAGGTAAATGGTAATGATAATGTACAGTTTGGTATGCCAGGACAAGTGGCCTCAAACATAAGTATGAGTGGTATAAAAGGATTCTATGCCACCGTTAAATTAAGTACAGACGATACAACAGATATTGGTGGATTTAAAAACTTATTTGCAGTGTCATCAAATTTTGTAAAATCTTAAAAAATAAATAATGGGAGTAGGAGCAATTTCAGCAGGTCTTGGCTTGGCATCAATAGGTGTTAAGCTCTTTGGGGCTAAGAAGACTTATAAGGCTTTAAGAAGTCAGGCATCGGCAGACGCAGCTTATGCAACAGAGATGCGTAATAAGCTAACTCAGCTAGAAAATAGTAGGCAAGACATAACAGACTTGAGTAAGAACTTAAGTAACCCTTACGCAAACCTTGGTGTTGCTACGCAAGCTACCAATATGCAAATAGAGCAAACTGATATTGCATTAGCAAATACGTTAGATACGATTAGAGCAACAGGTGCTGCTGCTGGTGGCGCAACTGCATTAGCACAAGCTGCACTACAAAGTAAGAAAAATGTTTCTGCAAATATTGAGCAACAAGAGGTTCAGAATGAAAAACTAAGAGCGCAAGGTCAGCAATATCTAGAAGCTCAAACATTAGCAGAACAGCAAAGACAGTTTTCTGCTAGAGAAAGGAGAAAAGAGGCGGAACTTGACAGGTATGCAGCATTGTCTGACCAAGCAAGGGCGCAATCAAGAGCATCTCAGTCAAACAAGGTTTTGGCTAGACAAAGTATGTATGACTTAGGGGCAACAGGACTTATGGCAGGAGCTTATGGTGTAAGTAGCTATGGCGGTAAAGACGGTGGCGGTTTACCACAGTTAGCTAAAGATTTTGGCTTTGGCGGTAAAAAAAATAAATAATAAGAAATGAGTTATAGAAATCCAAGATTAGTAGTAGATACAAAACTAGGTGATGCGTTTGTTGACTATGTGAAAGATGTAGAGCAAAGTATCGCCCAAACCACTGTTAACTATGCTCAAGTAGCCAAGAAAAACAGAGAGAAGAACTTTGAGTTAAGAAAGAAAATAAGTCAATATGAGTCAGACGTTAATAGAAACTTAGCTAAGATTGCTGTTAAAAATAATGTAAACTCCCAAAGTCTTATTTCAGGAACTCAAACAATTGTCGATAAATTAGCTCAAGCTAAGATGAGATATAATTCCTCATCAAGTTATTATGATGGTATGAAAGAAGATGAATCTTTTATAAATTCTACTGAAATGTTTTTGAGTGTTGGGTTAGAACAACAACTTGGGGCTGTTGCTTCAATTACCGATTTGTATAATGAATCTATTCTTAATAATGGTATGGATGGTAAGGGTGGCTCTGTAAGTGCATCAAGTGACCCTCGCTTCCAGGTTTTTGCAGAAGCTCAAAACCCAAACAATAATATAGATGCATCTATTAGGTATGAGATTGTTAATACAGAAAGCGGTACAGACGTATTATTAATTACTGAAGGTAAGGCAATAGAAGAATTAAATAAAGCAGAAGGAATAGAGGGAGATTCATACACTATATCTGCAAACAATTCACTTAAACAAACTCTAGCTCCAGGGGCTAGTCCATACAACTTTCCTCAATGGTCATTAGTACCAAGTATTATGGGTGGAGATGTAGAGGGAGTTACAGATTTAACAAAGTCTCTTAAAGAGGAAGGGGTTTTAGGTAGAAATGGAAACTTTACTGATGAATACGTTAAGGACTATGGGACATATATGAAGTCTGAAGAGGTAAAGGGTTATGGAAAGGTTCCAGTTATAGCTAATAAAAGAGCCGTTGATATAGATGCTGCATCAGCAATGCTTCAAACATCAACAAACGCAAGGGTTAATACTTTGCTTGGCTTTAAGGGGTCTGAGGTTTATGATTACGTTAGAACTAACTCCAAAGAAGTTGAGATTGACGGAAAAACTTATTTTTCTCACCCGCCAGTAGAAGGTAGGGATGAGAATGGAAATGTGAAGCGTGGGGAAGAAATATTAATATTAGAAGACGAGTTAGCTAATAGAAACTACGAAAAGTTTGGTAAAACTGGATATAGTGACGATGTGATAAATGCTGTTCAGAAAATAGGGTTGGATGATGCACTAAAAAGAACTGGTGCATTAAATAACCCTATTGAAACAACAAATACAGCTCCTCAGTATATGCAACCAAGACCTAGAAGTGAAGAAGCTAATATCATTACTGATTTTGTTCGTTTAGCTTCAGAAACAATTAATTCAGGGAAAGGCGAACAGATAAACTACTCTATGCTGGATGGAATAAATGGATATTCTATTAAACCAGAAACAGACAAAGAAGGTAATGTTACTGACCCATATAGTTTAGTTGTCTACGACAAACTAAAAGATAAGGAAATGCAGCCACTTAACGATTTTAAAATTGATTTAAGAGATGGCGCTGATGCTGAAAACAAACTACTAAGACTATTTGGTGCTGGAGTAAAAGGGGTAATTGAACCAAAAGAAAAAATAGAAATGCCTCCTATTGTTTCAGACTTAACTGACCCAGTAAAGAACTTCAAAGAGAACATATCAGAAGAAACTTTTATGGATTCATTGTCAGATGACTACTTAAAAAAGATGTCTCAGTTAGGAATTGGATTAGAAGAAACTAGTATTGGTTCTGATGTAATTCTAATGACAAAGCCTAACGGACAAGAAGTAGAGATTGATTTAGAGAAAAAAGGATGGAAGGATGAATTTGAAACAAATATGAAGGGTGCTATTTTAATGAGTCCTTCATACAAGCAATTTGTTAGCCAAACTAAGAATCAAGAGGTAGTTACAGATATAAATGAAATTAAAGAATTAGATTTACCCCCAATAAGTAAAAATAAAAAAAAAGATGATTTTTATAAACAACTAGCGATGAGTGAATCTTCAGGAGATTATAGAGCAGAAATAGTAGACGATAAAGGCAGAAGATTTGTGGGTTTATATCAGTTTGGAAAAGGTAGATTAAACGATTATAAAGAAGCCACAGGCGAGTCATTTACTCAAGAAGAGTTTAGGTTAGACTCTGATTTACAAGATAAAGTTGCTCGTTGGCACTTTGAAGGTATTGATAAAAAAATTAATTCTTTAGGCGATTTAACAAAAGGATATAGTAGGAATGGCCTTAGAGCTGTAGCCCACTTAGGAGGAAAACAAGGAATGGTAGATTGGTTAAAAGCAAAAGAAAATCTTTTAAAAAATGAAGATGGTAGTCCTAAAGAATATAATCCGTCTGACAGCTTAAAAACAAGTCTAGATAAATATTATAACCGATTTAAATAATATGGAAGAAGATAACATTTACGAATACGAAGGAAAATTTTACTCGGAATCTGCACTTAGAGAAGTATACCCAGATACATTTGATGATTATGTATCTGAAGGGATTCTTGTAAAAAAAGAGTCAGAAGAAGTTATTAAAGACGAAATTCAGCAAGACACTCAAGAAGAGTCCTTATATGAGTATGAGGGAGTATCTTATCCAGAGTCTTCACTTAGAGAGGCCTATCCTGACACATTTGACGACTATGTAGAGCAAGGCGTACTTACAAAAGTAGATAGCCTGGGAAAGCAGATAGCTGTCGAGGATTCTGCGACAGCGACAGATATGGATTTAGTATCGGAAGATGGTTTATCGGAATCACAAGAAGAAGACACTTGGCTTGAAAGAACCTTCGGAAAGAATGAATTTACTGATTTCTTTGGAGACATATATAGAGCAGGTAAGCAAGGATTTTTGCAAGCTGAATCTGTAGACCCATCACTAGACATAATGACAGCAGGAGAAGATGCTTCTGTTCAAGATTTATATAATTATGTTCAAACTCAAAAAAGAATACAAAAGGGTTCTGCTGAGTCTGATGAAATGAAGGACTTTAATAGAGTATTTGAAGAAAGCGGTGGCGGTGCTATGGGGTTTTTAATGGGTGTTTTAGAAAGTCCAACAGTCTTGCCTAGCCTATTTGTAAGCTCTATGGCCACTCAGATAGGCTCTCTTGCGTCTGAAGAAGTTGCCGCATCTGCTGCAGCTGGTGCTGGAACAGGAGCTGTAGCTGGGTCTGCAATACCATTAATAGGTACTGCTACAGGAGCATTAGGTGGTGGGTTTGCTGGATTGGCAACCGCTATGGAAGCTGGACTTACTTTTTCTGAGCTTTTACAAGAGGAAATAGACGGTGAAATTACAATAGATAAAGTACAAAAAATATTGCAAGACCCAGAAAAGCTTTCAGAACTTAGAAGAAAAGCGATTGGCAGGGGTGCAGCCATTGGGGCAGTAGAGGCTTTATCGGCTGGGTTAGCTGGTAAGGCTACAAAAGCAGTAGCTGGCGCAGTGAAGAAAGGCAAATCGGTTGCAGGTAGAACGGCAAGAAAGGCAGCAACTACATTAGCTGGTGGTGCTGTAGAAGTTGTTGGTGGCTCTACAGGTGAAGTTGCAGGTAGATTAGCTGCTGGCCAAGAGATGGATGTAAAAGAAATTGGTTTTGAGGGGATTGCTGGACTAGGCTCTGCTCCATTAACCGTTCTTCCAACTGCAGTAAAAAATATAAATATTGTAAGTGGTAGGGTTGATGCCACTAAAAAAGCCAAGGAAGGTGGATATGAAAATGTTTCATCAGTATTTGACCCTAATACAGATATTGACGAAACAACAATGGAACTTGCTGCCAATAAAAACACATCTAACATAGTTGACGAACAAGTCGAAATAGAGGTCGCTAACGGACGAATGACACAAGAAGAGTCCGAAGCTATAAAAGAAAACTTTAGAGCCACTCAGGGGGCTGTAAACACCGCTAATAAGATTGATAGGCTATCAAAAGAAAACAAGCCAGAGGCTGTAAAGCTTTTAATAGAAGAAGAGAAGTTAAAAAATAAGATAGAGGATGTTGACAATGCAGCGTTGACCAAAACAGAATCTGAAAGACTTAAAGAAGTACAAGCTAGATTAGAAGAAATTAGTAATCCTAAAGAAGAAGAAGTATCAGAAACAGAGATAGAGGAGGATACTGGTGTCCCACCAACCCCAGAAGAGCCAGCGAGTGTAGAGACTGCACCTGCGGAAGAAACAATACCTCAAGAAGAGTTAGAGGGAGTAAGAGAGTCTCAAAAATCAAGAAGAGAGCAAGGTAGTCTTCTAAACAATGCAAAGAAAGAAGAAAAAGTTTATCTAAATGGTAAGGAGGGTAATATAAAGATTGACCCAACAAACGAGAACACGATTATATTTGAGTCGGGTGATGAAATAATTGAACTTGGAAATAAAGACGAGGTAGGTTCTGAGCCTATCGCTGGATTTGGATTAACTACAATGCCACCTGAAGGTTTAGATGTTCAAGCTGAAACTATGGACGCAGATGTTGTGTCTATAGATGGTAAAGAGTACAATGTAATAGGTAGACGTAAAGATAAAAAAGGAAAGGCTGTAGTAAAAGTAAAAGAAGTAGGTACAGGATTAGTAAGAAGAATTAAGGGGGCTAGGGCTGAAAGGGTATTAAAAGACCTTCAACTTAGAAAGAAAAAAAAGGAAGCTCCATTACCTTTAACAACAGAAGGAAAAGAAGTTGCTACTCCTACTAAAAAAGAAAGAAGAGCTAAAAGAGTTGCAGAGAAAAAGAAAGCTAGAGAGGAGTCTGACAAAAAATCTTTAGAGGAGTTATCTCAAATAGAAGAGGAGTCTCAGAGAAGTGTTCAAGAGTTTGAAGAAATGGCTCTTGAAGAGGCTGCTCAAGAGTCCAAGAACAAAGACTTAGTTCAAGTTGGAGAGAATATATTTCAAGTAACAAAGAATGACGATGGGTCTTTCTCTGTATCTCAGATGAACGAAAGCGGTAGACTGATTGGCACTAGAGAGGAAGGAAAGAGACGTAAGGCTATAGGTGTATTTAAGTCTAAGAAGTCAAACCAAGAAAAAAGGGCTTTAGCTAAAGCAGAAAAACTTATAGATGAATTTAAAAAAGAAGAATCACAAAGAATAGACGATGCTATTAACGAGCGTTTATCTGCAAGACAACAAAAGGCAGAGGGGTCAAAACCTGCATTTAACGAAAGAATATCTGCGCCTGAGTCAATTGTAACAAAATCATTGCAAGTTTTAAGAAACTCTTATGCTGCTGGGATGACATTAATGCAATCTATAGACGATGCATTGTCTTTCATAGAAGAGCAAGGGTTTTCCGCAAATGAGTTTTATTTCAAAGAATTTATCGTTGAGGTATTAGGTTCCCCCAAACCAAAAGAAACTACAAAGTCTGCTCCAACAGAGACCACAAAGACTACTGGGAGAGAAAAAGTAATTAGTAAGTACGGCAAGGCTAGAATTAGAAGGCAAGTAGCAAAAGCTAGAAAAGCTTTATCAAAGATTGCCAAGGGTGTTACTATTGAGGTATACGAGACAGAGCAAGAGTTTATGCAATCTACAAATGGGGATAACTCTCCAGGAATTTATGAACCATCAACAAAAACTATAAAGATAAACCTTGAAAGAGCAAACCCAAGAACCGTTGCGCACGAAGTTTTTCACGCATTGTTACTTAAGGATGGAATAACAGACGAAAGAGCGCAGAAGATTACATCAAATATGCTAGCTGCTGTTCGTAAGGTTGCATCACCAGAGTTACTTGAGCAGCTTGACGCATTTGCTGACCAATACAAAGATAAAGAGTGGCTTAAATCCGAGGAGAGTATTGCTGAACTTTTTGGTATACTAGCAGAGAACTACGAGTCGTCTCCGCAGTCTGTAAAGGACTTAATAAACGATTGGCTAAGAAAGCTTGCTAAGATTCTTAATGTGCCAGTAGAGGGCATCCTAGACAGCGACAAGCAAGTTTTAGAGTTCTTAGATGTTGTGTCTGGAAAAGTTGCAAGAGGTGAAGTTATTGAGCAAGCTGACATAGACGTACTACAAAATCAAGAACAAGTTTCCGAAGGTGAAGTTGGAACAATAAAGATACCACAAACCCGTCAGCAGAAAGTTTTTAGAGCTGGAGATTTGGCTGATAAAGCTGAAACAATATATAAGTTTGAAGGACCAAGAAGTACAGGTCATTTTGGCACAGGGTTTTATTTTTTCGGTAAAAAACAAGATGCTCAAGAGTACGCTAAAAGAACAGGTACAGATACAACATCTAGAATTGTTTCTGAAGTTGATTTAGATGATTACAATTTAGCCCCAGCCTCTTTGGCTCTCCATAAGTCTTTAAAAGACATAAATGACGAATACTCATCTTATAGTTTTTTAAAACGTGATTTAAGTAGTAAGGTAATGCCTTATGAAATAGAAAGAGTTGCAACAATTTTAGGAATTAACTTAACAAGTGATTTGTCTTCTAGATACGCAGAGGATATAACTAAAAAGTTAAGGAGTAGCGACAATAAAGAATCTGCATCCACTCTTGTGATGAAAGCATTAGGGTTCGATGGAGTAGATGCTACAGGAACCGAATTGGACAACTCTACTTATGGAACTGTAGTTTATGATATAAAACCACAAACTCGTCAGCAGCAAGCACAAGACGACTTTACAATACAAGACGTAATAGAAGATGCTGAAAAAGAAAACCTTACAAGAAAGGAAACCATAGAGGTCTTACAAGAGCTTGGGTTTACCAAGGATGAGATAAGAAGTGCTATGAAGCCTGTTAAGGATAAGGCTAGGTCTGTAGCGTCTGAAACAACAGGACTATCACCAAGAGAAGCTTTTAAGCAAGGGTTTGCGGAGTTCTTTGATGCTATAAAAAGAGGTAAGAAAGAAGCAAGACAAAAAGCTGCGGAAAACTTAAAAGAAAAATTAAACAAAGTAAGAGAATCTTTCAAGAAAAAATTACAGAAAGAGAAGGATAACAAAACTGCAAGAGCTGCTGTTGTCAAGGAGATTAGAGCTATAATAAAAGACTCAGGACTCAGTAGAACCTCTAAAAGAACCATAAACAAGATAATGACAAACGTCAAGAACGCCAATGTGAATAATATGCAGAGGATGGTTGACGAGGTTATGGATGCCATTAATAGAGACATTGACAGAGAGGCTAGATATTCAAGACTTAAAACACTTAAAGTTGCTAAAAATAAGTTATCAAGACTTGGTGCGTTAAAGGAACTTCAAAAGCCTCTTATGGAGGTGTTAAATATAAACCCTGACTACTTGTCTAAAACTGCTTTAAAATTTTACGATAGGGTAATTGTAAACTTAGCAAACGTAGAGAAGAAGTTTGATAGTAGAGAATCTAGAGAGGACCTTAAAAATGATGCCGAAGAGGTCATAAAAAGTTTTACAAATGACAACATTAAAGCTGAAGAGTTGGCTGAAAAAACAATAAATCCAAACCTTGACTTAACAAAAACGAAGGGCGAGAACCTAAAGCAAATGCTAAAGGATGGGTTAATATCTGACTCTGACTTTGAACTTATGACAAGGTTTAATGACCTTATCGGAAGCACCACCAAGGAAGAGCTGACATTAGAGGAGTTGGAGCAAAAAGCGAAAGAAAGGAGGGATAATGCAATAGAAGACTTTGAGGCAGCTATGGATGAGATACCTTCATCG
>CERP01034620.1_pt1 | contig 13865 bp, 7 predicted proteins | sample 530801 | NCBI WGS metagenome assembly CERP01 (sample SAMEA2620991, study PRJEB7988) | marine metagenome | biome: marine biome (ENVO:00000447); feature: surface water layer (ENVO:00002042); material: "saline water (ENVO:00002010), including plankton (ENVO:xxxxxxxx)" | depth 5 m | reverse complement strand
TACCTTCTAAATTAGAAAAGTTGTTATTATCTTCTTCTATTATTTCAGTTTGTAAACGAACAGCATTTATACTATCTGTACTTAAACTATCACCTTGAACTAAAGCCATTGAATCTACTTTACCGCTAACTCTATGCTCATTAAGTCTTCCCATCCAACCTCTAGAAAACTGCGGGTCATCTTGGCTTGATCCTATATAACTTTGCTCTCTTCTCATGGCGTAAGCGTCTAAAACCCTATCACCACCTTGATTTTCTATTGCAGTGTTTACATGGAAAATAGCGTTATCTATGTTTTCAAAACCTTTTGCATTACCTAAATCACCGTAGCCAGAGTTTTTTAAAGCAGTAACCATTGTTTCATTATCACTATTACCAAAAGTAAATTGTTGATTTATTAAAGCATCGTATATAGACGCTCCTACTCTTTTGTCAGTTATTTCTTCTAACTTGTGTTTATCCCATATATTAGTTTTAAAATAATTAGACACAGTGTTTTTGCCTTCATCTTCTGTTCCAGAAAATTCTGCTTCAAACTGAGAATTAACAGCGTTCCAACCAGCCTCGTCTTTTGGTAATTCAATATTATTCCAATCTGCCCAAGTACCTAAAGTTAAACCATAAAACGTTTTAGAATAAGCAATACTACCACCGTCTAAAACAGTTTGATTTCCTCTATCTGTTTTATCAGTGCTTATACCAGCCTCTGCTTCAGCAGCTAAATTATGGGCGTAATTGAATTTTTCAGCCATTTATTATTATTTAATTAAATTATGGAAATTGTCTAAAAGGAACTTGTGCTTGGTTTGGTGTTGTAACTTGTCCACCACCTCTATTGTTGTCTGTGCTACCACCATTCATATCACTGTTTACTGTTTGCTCATCAAACCCATAGTTAGATGCTAACATAGCGTCAAATAAACTAGAGCCATCAAAATCAACCCAATCACGTGAGTTTGGTCCTAAGTCAACGCCTTTAAGAGTTTTAGAGTTTGTATTTAAATAATTCATCATTTGCTCGTATTCTCTAGGGTTGTCAATGTTAAATGGTTTAGTTCCTTTTACGCCATCAATTTTAACACCAACAATATTGTTATCTCCTGACTTTTTGTAAGCAAACCTAACGTCTGTACCAGCAAAGGTTGAATTTAAACCTTTAACACCGCCTTTGTAGTTTCCACTTTCAAACATGCTAGAACCATCGTTATTAAGTATTGATTTTGAAAATAAAGCTTTTGTGTATTCTTTTGATTTTTTAACATCTATTTCTGCTTTAGTACCATACACATCACCCACTTTGTTGTCAAACGATTTATAATACCTACCAGCAATACCTTCTTTAGCGTTGTACTGGCTGTTATAAACATCAGATACAGCGCCACCATACCATTTAGACATATTTTTCATATTGTGATTTAATGCTGTTTTTTGTCTAAGAAAATCTGTAGCTTCTTCTTTAGTCCATTGAAAATTACCATTTTCATCAAAAGCAGGTTTTGTAGGCTGTTCAATTTCAGGACCACGTTCTTTTCTATCAAATGTAGCTACATCGCCATTTTCATCTAAATAAAACTCTCTTGGTAAATTACCACTTGCAAAAGCATTTGCATAAGTTAAATCTTTATCATCATCAACAATATCAGTAAAAAACATAGACATTTTTTCATTAGCAGTAGCTGGAGCATCAGGATTTGCGTCAGATTTTAAATCATTAATTGTGTTTAAAAATTGATTAGCAGCTCCTTCTTTTGTCATAGGCGCACTAGCGGTGCTACCTTTTTCTCTTTTATCATTGTAAAACTTCATAGCAGCTGTACCACCATTTTTATACTCACCTTGTGGTGAAGGTAAAGGGTTGTTTTTATCATAAACAGTGCCGTCAGGCATTGTTACTTTTAACCTGTACCCATCTTCTTTTGGGTATTCTATTTTAATACCAGTTTGATCTTGACCGTTTATAGCTAAATGTATACCTTGTAAATGGCCTTTTTGCGTTGGATTTAGCATGTCATTATACTGACCATCAATCTCAAAATTACCCATTTTTAATTGAGCAAGTTGTTTATTACCAGCGTCTACGTTTTGAATATACCCAGCTGCTTCAGTAATTTTTTTCTGAGCACCTAAATCACCTTTGTTTTTAGATAATATTCTAGCTTGCTCTTGGTAAAGACCACTAACTTCTTTCATTAAACCTTCCATACCAACTACATTTTCGTTACCGGCCAATTGAGTATCTTCAAGTAGAGGTACTGATTCTAAAGGTGGTTTGTTTTCCATTAAATTGTTAAACGTCCCTTGTTGTTTAGCGTATTGAGCACCTAAAAAATCCATACCAGGCTTGCTAGCGCCTTTAAAACCTGCGTCAAAGGCTTGGTACATAGCTATAGCAGCACCACCATCACCACCTTCAGCTTGTGCCGTTTGTTTTAATATATTTCCATCTGCCGATCCAGCAGCCGCTTTTGTTGCCATATTTTTTTTGTTTTTATTCAAATAATTTATCAAAACTAAATCCTTTAGCTTTTCCATCTTTACCTAAAGAACTATCGTAACCACCCGCGTATCCAGTAGCCACAGCACCTGCAACCTCACCAATACCACCGGCTACCATAGCTTTGTGAGCAGCTATATCTTTTTTAGCAGCACCTAATCTTTGAGCACCCATACCTAACAAAGTACCTTGTCTAGTCATTTCCATTGATTGCTGTTGAGCTGCACCTTTTCCATAAGCCATATCAGCTTGCATTTCCATTTGTTGCTCCATCATACCTCCTTTTGCCATTGCTAATTGGTTAGCAGACTCTTGTTTTGCTAATTGTGCAGATATAGCTGCGCTTTGTTGGGTGCTTTGGTTAGCTAGTGCTTGAGCTAAGGATGCAATGCCACTACCACCTGCAGCACCTTGAAGATTTTGCATTATATTAGCTTGGTTTTGCTGAAACATTTGACTTTGAAAATCTGCCGCTTGAGTACTAACCTCTAAGTTTTCAAAAGTGTTTTGAAAATTTCTTTGTATGTCTTCAAAAGGGTTTTTTATTTCAAGATCTCTGTATCTTTGTTTTTCTAAATCGTATTCTTTTTGTGATTTGGCCATTTCTGCTCTACGAGCTTTACCACCAGCCAAACCCATACCGATTTTAGCTAAACCCCCGACTGCTCCTGAAATTGCCATTATTGCTAAAGGACCCATGTTATATTGTTTTATTTAATGTCATATGTAATATAGTTACATTTATTGGTTGTTATTTACTACTTTTTTAAATTTCTGCACTTACTGCAAATAACTCTGCAGAAGCTGTTGAATCGTTTTTCATTTCCACCTCAGCAAAGTAACCTCTTAAGCTAGATGTACTAATTTTATTGTTTTTACCAAAAAATATATAATCATTGGCTGTTGGTAATATTTCGTTACCATCTGTTTCTACATCAACAGTATATGTTGTCGTTCCTTGTACAACTGCTATACACTCACCAAGCTCAATAACATCGCCGCTTTGTTTTCCATCAACCATTTTAACAAAGTATATAATATCCCAACCACCACTATCAGCAGTGTTAGAAGTATCACTAGCTATTGTTGAAACCTTAGGTTGTAGCGAAGTATTTACCGGTAAGGGTAGTGTTATTCTTATTGTTGCCATATTATGCTGTTACGTTAATTGTTATTGTACCTGTTCCGCTGTCTTGTTGACCGTCGTTTGCCTTAAATGTTAAAGTTGTACTACCAGTTGACGAAGCTGTGTAAAGAACTACAGGGCTACCTAACGTTAGTGATACCGAGCCACCATCTGCAGTAATTGTTTGTGCCTGGTTGTTTGTGTCTGTGTAAGTTAACGATCCGTTACTAGGAGTTTTGGTAAGTATAAACGTTAAAGTATCTCCCTCTGGGTCTGAAGCTGTTAATGTTATTTCTTTTGCCACACTCCTAGTCGCGGGAACATTGGCTTGGCTATTTGCAGTTGGCGCTTGATTAAACGCAACAATATCAGCGGCATCCAGCGTACATGTTTGGTTACTAGCACCAAAGTTTGTAACACCTATTTGCCCAGCCACATGCATTACAGAATGAAACGTTAATGTTGTAGCAGCGTTAACTGTGCCGCCAACAGTTTGGTTAAATGTAACAACTGTCTGATTTGTGCCTGGGTACGATACATCCGTTACTAATAAAGGCGTGTTTCCAGACCTTGTTATACCACTTCCAGTAACTCTCATACCAGACTTTACTGACGCTCTAAAATCACCGTTTAAAGTAACTGAAGCAGCAGAAAATGTACCGGTGTTAGTTGGGTGAGATGCCGTAGGGTATATTGTTCTTTCTAAATTATCAAATCTAACCGTACTACCACCTGTTAATGTGTTTGTGCTTCCCGAGGTAGTACCTGTCCAGTCATTGGCGTTAAGATCACCATTGTCTTTTAGAGTAATAGTAGACGACTGACTAGTTATACTCCAACCCGTGTAAGTACCACTACTAGCCACTTGTTGTAGCTCTACGTCTGTACTACTTGCTCTTGAAAAATCACCAGCACTAGTTCTATTTGAAGCTGTTATAATAAAATCACTAGCGCTTTCTGTCATAGAAAAAGTTATAGTTGTTACAGCATACTGACTTAAAGAAACTGTTTGCGGCGATGACATAGTTAAAAAACTATTATTAACCTCAGTTAAAATAACAGAGTATGTAGTTGTTGCTGTTGTAGCTGGAAAAACTATGTCTTCTAAATAAACACCAGTACTTGGGATAGTTACGTTAGAAGCTCCACCTCTTATAGAGGTGTTAGAAGCGTTTTTAACATCAAAAGTAAAAACCGCACCTTCATCTCCATAAACTTTTATTTCTCTAGTTTCACCTTGTTTTAACACGGTTGCAGTAGGAATATAAAAGCTATATATTTTACTAGTAGAAAGAGCTATGTTTAAAACTGCTTTTGCAGAAAAATTAATAGTATCGTTAGTTACTAGCTTTAAAGGGTATTTGTATTGAACAGCGAAAGATCTAACTGTTAAGTTACCACCAGCAATAGATCCGGTGTCAGTTATAACAACATTATAACTATTAGAATCTTCTACTTCAGAAAAATTTATTGATGGTGCTGTTTTGAATACACGTCCAGATATTGCTGTAAATGTTTTTGTAAAAACAGTAGCTGTAGTTAAAGGAACACCGGCAGTACTGTAAGTAGAGCCAGCGCTTTCAGTGCAATTATGTATATCGGTTATTATACTAGCCATATTATGTAATTTGTGTTAAATTAGGTATTACAACTGCTTTTAAAAGAGACACTATGCTGTAAGAAGGCATTGTTCCAGATATAGGCACTGAGAGCCTAACAACGTTAGTGTGTAGACCTTGGTGTGCGCTACTTGCTGTCCAAGACCCATTACTTATGTAGCCGTCTTCTTTTACAATAGTACCCATTAACGAGTTTGGATCAGAACTTTCAGCAACAGTTGTATCGCTCGCCTTTACACTCCATTTTTGACCATTAACAACATTAGCATGTACGTAAAAATATTGGTTTTCTGAACTTATAGTTCCAGCCGGCCTGTTAACTATTATTTCTTTTGTAGTTTTTGTAGGGTTAGAGTTTGAGTTGTTTATTATGTATTTAGGGTATCTTTCTTCATCAGAATTTGTTTTTGCTATAGATATGTTATCTATATTACCAACAACGTTACCACCTTTAAACAAATCTATTTGTGAGTTTGTAGCTACAAAAGTTTCCGATATAACACCAGTTGTAGTTCTTCTAGCGTTTACACTTACGCCACTTCTTTGTGCAAACCCCATGGTCTTGCTATCTGGGTTTGAAGTGATTGTTACTGTAGCAGATAAAGTGTAAGTTTCACCAGGTGTTAAGTTGCTTACAATGTTTCTTAAATATTGTATACCTGCAATAGCTGTTCCAGTAATTTTAACGGCTGAATTTAAAGTAAAACCGCTATTAACATGTGTTTGTCCAATTGCAGCTGGATTACCAAACTCAGAAGTTGGGTACGAGTTGCTACCAGAAAACCCGTAAACACCACCAACTAAAGATAATGTAGGAGAAGACGAAGGTGAGAATATTCTTATAGCTTGCTGGTACAACACATCATGAGATCCACTAGTAACCGTAACAGCGCTACAAACACCAAGACCTTGAACACTAAACTCTTGTGGGTCTAAATTAGCTATAATGTTATTTGTCCCTTGTATAAAATTAAACCATTTACCTTCTTTTTCTTTAAACTCAGGTATTTTACCATTTTGTTTGTCTGTTTGTATTTTATTAGCATACCAGCCATTTGCAATTAAAGTTAGATCGTCGTTATCTGACTGATAAGCCCTTGATGTTGTTCCTTCGTAGTTTAAACCCTTAAAAGATTTTATTATAGAAGGACCATCGTTAAAAACAAACTTTATACTTGATTCATATTGAACTCCGTAAAAATTATTTCTTAAGCTACTTGCGTTGTGCTGGTAAAGGTCTCCATTAAAAACAGTATAGTAATCTCCGCTAACAGAAAAACCAGATTCAGGTATAAAAGATTTAAAACTTGTCCAGCCATTTATACGATCTGAAAAGCTTACCGTAACACCGTTAAAGGTTAAATTATACGTGTCTTTGTCTTCGTCATAACTACCAATTATATTATCTGCATCAGAAAGATTTTCTTTAAAGTACGTTGACATACCGTAATCAGCAACGTTTGTTAAACCATCGTTAGATAACCTTAAAACTGCATTTCTATTTTTATCAGCAAAATAAACTCTATAACCGTAGCTAGCAAATGACTCGGGATTTTTAGATATACCAAATTCTCCAGCGAAAGGAACTGCTTGACCTAAAACACTGTTAGTTGAAAGCAATTGTGGCTTGCCATCAGCGTTAAACATAGCGTCTTTATTTGCTAGTATTCTTAATGTTTTGTGCTCGCAAAAAGCAATAACATTTGTGTTTCTAGTGTATAATTTTTGTATTGTACCATAGCTTGGGTTAAGATCTTTTGTTATTTTTTCAGCCTGTATAAATTGATTTAAGTTATTAACTCCACTTTTGCTATTAAATATACCAGAGTATATAATACCACTACCAAGAGTTTCTTCTGCATAAGTGTCTTCAAAAGTTGTACTAACTCTAGGACCCATGTCAATTGTAGGTGCATTAAAATCATCTCTAATTCTATTGCTTTCTACACCGTTACCATAACTATAGCAATTAGACCAGTCTAAAGGTATTTTATAGTATATATTCTGCCTTGGCATTTCAGGAGCTAAAAAACATCCTATACCACCGGTGTAATTTCCTGGAGCGCAGGTTATCTGAGTTGATATTATTTTTTGCTTATGTTCAACGTTACCATTTGCATCTTTTGTATATACAGTTAGTGTTGTTCCTGGAATTATATGCTTGTTTTGCTTGCTAAAAGGAGAGGTGTCTTTTATTACAAACGCAGCTTCCATTATGTTGTCTGATACTGTAGTTATTTGGCTATTTGCATCAAAAACACCAGTTTCTATAGTACCGTCTGGCTTAACAACATCTTCTTCAATATACATGTCATCTTTTATTATTAAAACAGAGCTTGGTGTTTCGTGAAATAAATTTAAATCTGAAGACTCTTGTGGCTGCACTTCAAAAACAGCTGGGCTAGTACTAGCAAAAGTATCAGTGTCTGTTATAGGTACTAATATTTGAAGTTCAGAGGTGTTTGGCTCTTGTTCTTCAGGCGTCCAAGCTGCGCCTGGTGAATCTGGGTCTGTACCAGCAATAATTGCTGCACTAGCGTTTTCCGGATCACTTTTCGCTCTACCATCATAAGGTGTTATTCTTTTTGCCATTTGGTCAAATACTGTCGTTCCTGATGAGTCAACAATAGTTGATGTTCCATCAGACAACACGTGGGAAGTTGGTGACCACTCTATAGGTTTGTCTAGTCTTAAACGCCATCTAACACCTTGGTTACTTCTTTTGTGAAAATCAGGATCGTGATTTTGTCCTCCTTTGTTGGTGTAGTTGTTAACATCGAGAAGATCTGAAGAAACAACAGTGTATATTGTTCCGTTGCCATCATCACCACTTGGATCGTCTGACCATCTAAATTTAGTACCAACAGTACCTAACGCTTTAAATAGCGTAAAGTTGTTTTCAATTAAAGATCTTCTAGGGCCAAATGGTCTGTCAAACGAAAAACCACCCGGCTCGTCTGGATCTATAGTTACACCAGGACCCATGTTAAATAATCTAAAGTTACACTCTCTTTCGCCTAGTCTAAAACCTCTACCCATTTGCATATCATGGTTATCACCATTGTGTTTTGATAAAGAACCTTTACTACTCCATTGTTTCCAAGCCCACGCTTGATCAATAGCGTACCTTTGTACACCATTATCTCTACCGTTTATTACTGTTCTAATCGCAGCATGTCCTCTATATGACCAATCTCTGTAAACAACTCCATAAACAATATCACCAGTATTACTACCATCTTCTTGCCAAAAGTTTGGATCTTCTTCAAGAGTTTCTTCAGAAGGAAAAGTACCGTTGTATGTTGTCATTAAGTGCGTAGCAGTGTCGTTTCCAAAAATGTTACTACCAGAGCTGTTGTCGTGAGTTGTATCTGTTAAAAGATTAAAAGGAGCGGTTGTGTCTGCTCCTGGAGCAAAGCCAGTTTCTTGATTGCCACCACTACCAGTAAACAAGTTTTGAATCCAATATATTTTTTCTGTAGATTTTATAGCATAAACAAGACCACTAGAAGAGTTTGCATTTATAACATGCTCTTGTAAAATATCATCTTTTAATATTTTTATAAAAAACTTTCCTTGAAACTCTTCATCAAATTCTTTAGCTTGGTCTTCGTAAAGCTCAAAATACTCTGCTCTTGTTGAGCTTCCTGGTGCACCAAACATAAAATTTATGTCTGCGTTAAAAGGTTTTTTAAGCGTAAACTCCCAATAGTCATCACCATCTAAAAAATCACCATCAGTATTAGTGTCAGTCTTTGTAATACTATCTACTTCGTAAAAATCAGAAACTGTGTTTTTAAGATATGACCCTATTCTTATGTATCTAGCCTCAGAAGTAGTATCTGAAGAGCTTTTTATAGCCTCGTTTAAATTTATTCCTTGATTCCCTCTAATTCTTACAACTATACCACCTTGAACAGGGTAGCCAGTAGTGTTGTCACTGTCAGTTGCAAAACCTTGGTTTTCTAATCTTCCTAATAGTTTTCTTTTAACTTTTATTGCGTCAGGTGCATTTTTTTCAATAGAAAGAACTTTATACTTAGGGTTTTTGTTTGCCTCTATTTTTTTAACACCATCGTGAGATTTTTTTAAAACTATAATATCTCCTTCTTGTACTTTGTTTATATCACTAGAAGGAAAAGAAACCCAAGCAAAATCTTCGTTTATATTTTGGTATATTCTATCCATTGTAATGTTATAATACTCTTTTTTTGGTTCTTTTATGTAGAACTTTAAATGAGTAGACCATGAAGGAACCGTAAAGTCATGCGCAACAAAAAACGAGTTTGCAGTATAAGAATTATCTCTTGAAACTTTTACTCTTGAAACACTAGGGTTTGCCCAAGATGGTGAAAAAACAGGTGTTTGTCTACCATATTTATCAAGTAAAGCAACACCGGCTTGATATGTTCTTAAAGATTTTATTGATTTGGCCGCTGTACCTATATTAGCATCTAAAGAAGCGCTTTCCATCATTAGCTCAAAAACAGGATTTTCATTTGCTAAATCATACTGCTGGGTGTAGTTTCCATATAATAATCTATTAGCTGTTATTTCTTGAGCTTTTGCGGTTCTTGGAACGTTATCGTAAGCTCTTAAAAGTTGATTGCTTGGTAACATTGCGTTTAACTGATCGCTAGTAATATCTAAGCTTGTAAAAGAAGCTAGATCAGACGAGTTTACAGTTTTAAATTTGTGTATGTTTGGAGAATCAGAAAACTTACACAAAACTTCTAATTCAACAACTCCATCAGGTATTTTGTTAAAATCAGATAATGTTATTTTACTAACACTATTAACCATGTTTTTATTATAACCAACTTCAGAGTTTAGTTCATAACCTTCTTCTGTAGGTAAAAAAGCGACAGGTGTAAAAGGAGAAATACAAGAATATTCACCATCAATATATTTCCATCTAAAAGCAAACCTTGCAAACTTATCTTCAAATATAGCCGTGTCTGTTTCCTTACTAACGGTCCAACTATCACAATCAGCCGCTGGCATAAGAGCAATTTGAGGGCTTATCGAAAGTATTTTTACATCAAAAACTTTTCTAAAACTAGTTGGGCTTAAAACACCGTGTGTTGAGTCTATCATAAAGCCAACGTCTTCAGCTAATAATCTTAACCTTACTTTTACAACATCTTCAGGATCTGTAGTAAGAGTGTTTTCAGTTTGTAAAACCACAATATCTCCTTCTTTATAGTTAGGTCTAGGTGAAAAAACAAGCTTTTGTATTCTTATATCTACGCCGTTAACATCTACAATAGGAATTAAGTTGTCATTTATATCTTTTTCATACATTGAGTCGTTAGACAAAGTACCAGCTGGTTTTACCTGCGTAACGTTGTCAGAGTCTTTGTAAGTCCAAAAACTTGCATTTTGATAATTTGACAAAGCTCTTCTAAAACCTACCGTCGTACCGCTAGCTATAGTTGAATTAGGGGCAGCTGACAAAGTTACACTGTTTGTGCTAACAGCATCAACTCCAATTACGTTGCCATTAGAATCTTTGTGAGTAGAGGGTGTTGCACCAGTATCATCTGTAAAAGTCATACCAACAACTACATCGTTCCATTGCACTTGATTTAAAGTGCCACTATCAAAAGTTACTGTTGTTGAATTTATATCTGCAGAGGTAGCTCTTAAAGTTGTTGTATTGTATTGTGCAACGCTGTTTGTTGATCCAGCTGCAAAAGGATTACCTTGACCGTTTCTACTTGTTTTTTGTGGGTGGGTAAGAGTTGTTAAACTAGGTTCTGTTGAACCGCCAGAATCTCTAAATAAAGATATTTTTGGCGCACTTAAAGGATATTTTTTTATTACAGTTATGTGTTTTTCAAGAACATCAAACGTTGTTTTTACAAGAGCACCGTCACCTTGTTGTTCTACAAATTTAGTAGTTGTACTAAATATACTACTAGCTGCAACGCCTTGTTTAAATCTATCTATGTTTATTTTTTTTGGTTCAGAGTTGTTATCAGTCCAAAACAACATACCGTCAATAACATTTATACCTGTTATTAAATGATCGTTTTTAAAATTTAAAAAAGAATCACTACCACCGTGGTTGTCAACAAGTATTGGTACTATTGAATCGGCAGCTTGATCAAACTCTGCTATAAGATCAATAGAAGTACCTGAGACAAACCATATTACTTTTTGATTTTCTGGGTTAAGAGTGCTACCTATACATTTAGCACCAACAACGCCCAAAGCAGACACTTTCAAATTACCAAAAGAATTTTGCGCTGACCCAATGTCACTACCTTCTGTAGTAGCAACATCAATATTCAGCGCATCTCTATATTCATTTTTAGGTACAATTCTTTCGTCAAGGTCCTTGTTCATCTTTCCCGACGTGAAAGTATTTTTAATCTCAGGCATATACTAGTGTTTTATTTGCTTAGATTTACCTCTAAGTATTTGAGTTAATTCTTCTAGTTTTAAGTTTGATAATCTTAGTTTAGCTGTTCTTACAGCTGCAAATTTTTGTTGTTTAAATCTACGTACAATATATTCTTGTATATTAATTTTTGTGCATAAAATAGCGTATGCTATACACTTGTACATTGCTTCTTCGGCAAATTTATGTACCTGCATCTCTTCATCTGTACCTAAACTGTCACTTATATATTTTAAGGTTACAGTTTTTGCTGAAATATTAGAGCTAAAATGTATTTTTCCTTTGTTTTCGTCTATATAAAAAGATCCATTTACTTGAGAGTGTTGAGGTTCTAAACCATATCTTTGACCTATGTTTAAGTCGTAAGTATCGCTATCATAGTTAAAATCATCTTTTTGGTTTTCAGAAGGAGTTGCAGAGTTGTAAGACGTCCAAGTGTCAGAATCTGTTGTTGTCAAATCATTTCCTGTAAACTGATAAACTCCATCAGCATTTTGAGTTATAGCTGTTGGGTTTGAAGTTTTTATTGCTGGATATAAAGGGTGTTCTACACCAGAACCATCTTTCCAAGTTAATTTAACATAGTTAACATAGTCTTGTGGCAAAACCATTTGTAACGTTGCCGGTATTTCTATCTCTTGTGCTTTTGTTGATTTAAAAGTATCAAAAGAAAGCTCTTGCAAAGCGCGTTGAGCATGAAAAGCAACATCAGTTCTTCTGGCTTTTTGTATAATTTTTCCTTCACCCACGTAAGCAACAATAAAATTATCTATTATGTTATTTAATGATGTAAACTGGTAGGTGCCAAAACTTGACCCTTCGTAATAACTTTTTTGTGTAGTTCCGTCTAATAAACCCATTTATTATTGTTTTTCTTGTTGTTTTGTTTTAATTTCTTCTTGAGCAGCTATTTGGTAAAGATTAGGATCAGCGATAGAGACGCCAGCTAATAATAGTATTTTATATACAAGTGAAGTTTCCTCAGAGTCGTGTAGTTCGAAATCAACAGATGACGCACTGTTATAAAGAGCGGTACCGTTTATTTCTGTGTAACCCCAGTTTACTTTTGTTGGTTTTTTAATGTAATTACACTTTACATCATCAGAAGCGAAAGTAAGTGTAACTACTGATGAGTTTTGAGCAGATCCTGTGGTTGTTTGAGAAAGTTCTAATGTGGTACCACTTATACTTGCTACAGTAGTGTTGTCTTTAATACCAGTACCTGTCACTGATTGACCAGCTTCTACGTACTGCAAGTTATTAAAACCAGAAGAGTTGTTTGTGTCCGGTAAAGTAACTGTCGTACTACTATTAGATAAACCGTTAATAGCAATAACTAAATCAAAATAAACAGAAGCTGTTGCTGATTGGTCACCAACCCTTGTCCCTGAGTAAGGGTATATTTTTACAGTTGTGGCGTTTTTTCTTATATATACAGGCCTAGTTTTATTTGGCTTTGCTAGCGGAGATCTGTGTAAGTAAATTAAATCTTCTTCTGTAATTCTTTCTACCTCAGCCGCATTACTATCTTCAACACCTGTTAAATTATATCTTATAACAGTACCTAATCTATAAACATCGTCAGGTAAAGTTCCTTCTCCGTAAGAACCTGTTATAACCACCGGTTGATGTCTTTTTTTAAATACACTTATTTTTTCTTCTAACAAAGTAACCATGTCAGCATATTCAGTTTGATTACCAGACAACCTATTAAACTGGTTTATGTCGTAAAAATACTGTTCATACATCTCCAATTGAGCTTGATTAGCAAACAAGTTGAACTCTTGCGGAGTTATATAGCCCCTTTGTTCTTTGTTAGCCAAAGCTAATACTCTTTGGTACACCGTGTCTATGCTTATCGCCATAATTTATTTTTGTTTTGTAGTTTGCAGTCGCCCTTATAGAGCGACCGCTTCTACAAAGGTTTTACTTTAATTGTTTTTCTATATTTGCATATATCTCCATACCTTCATCAGTCTTAAACCAAGAGGCTAAAGCTGAGTATGGGTGCTCATCAAAAGGAACATTCATTAGTTTTCTATTGTTTGATCCCCATGAAAAAGTTCTTTGATCTGGTGATAATCTTAACAACCCCATTTCAGTAGCTCTAATACCAAAATTTCTAAGAACAACGTTGTCATCACTTGCTAAGTCTAAGAACAGCTCAGGGTTTTCTTTAGCATATAATAGTAAATCTCTTTTAAGCTCCTTAGAACTCATC
>CERP01018617.1_pt1 | contig 13873 bp, 2 predicted proteins | sample 530801 | NCBI WGS metagenome assembly CERP01 (sample SAMEA2620991, study PRJEB7988) | marine metagenome | biome: marine biome (ENVO:00000447); feature: surface water layer (ENVO:00002042); material: "saline water (ENVO:00002010), including plankton (ENVO:xxxxxxxx)" | depth 5 m | reverse complement strand
ACCCCACTAGGGTCATATGTGACTGGTATTAAAACATCGTAATCGTTGGTAATAGTACAAGCTGATAGTGTCCCGCCCCTAGCTACAACTGTAGGGTTATCTTGAAATTCTGAAACTGGTACAACATTACCATATAAAGCACCGTATAAATGAAGTGGGAAAACCATTTTAGGACTACTGGTATCACCAACTGGGTCAGATAAAGGAACCACAGGATATATAAATCCTTGGAAGTTATCATATAACCCATGTGTTTTTAAAAATAAGTCTTGGGAATATTTCCAATCTTCAGTTGGTTGTTGTTGCCTCGCTTGAATTTGATTGCCTGGAAGGTATATTCCCCAGTTATCCGTTAATGTTGGTGGGTCTCCAACACCACCTTTTCCGTGATAACCCGTGTAATCTAATAAACCCCAGTTGGGGCTATTTTCTCCACCCATATCTCCTAATGTAAAGTAATTTAAGTTAGAGGCGTTACCATCAGTACCGTTATAATAACTTTTCCTACCTAATGGAAGGATTCCGGCACTTGTTCCACCTATTTGTTGGTTTTCACCTCCACCTGATTCATCGAAAACATCTACTATCAACACATTACGGTCCATTCCTCTATATTTTACACAGTCAGCTGTACTTTGTGTTAAAATTAAATCCGTTGTCCCTGCAGTATAAGATGTGGAACCTGTAACAATATTTGACCATCGTTGTACTTTATTAACATATTTATAAATTTTTCCACTAGTGATGGTATTATCAAAAGGACTACATTCTTGACAACCAAATAAACCTGGTCCATTATAATCATTATCTGGACAACAATTATCCTCACATAAATTTATGGGTAAGTCACCAAGTAAGGTACTACTTGACCCAACAGGTGGGATTCCTACTGTGGTAGTTATACTAAAATCATTAGGTGTATAACCACTAAAAATAGTACCTGTAAAAGCAGTCGTAGCAAAAACTATATTAGTTTCACTATAAGCTGTCATACCTATATCAAAAATAACATCTACAGGTTCGGGGTTATAATCGTAACTTAAACTACGTGGATTAACTAAAGTACATCCTGTGGTCCAAAATTCCGCTCTACCACCAGTACCATTAGGGGTTAAACCTCCCCTTATAGTGTTAGGTGGTAAAACATTAAATCCTGTCCAATCACCCGTTGTAAGTCCGTAGAGAGCACTGTTATTTCCTAGGTCAGCTTGTAAATATAAACCAGTTACAGGTTCTGGATAAAGTGGTACGAGACCTCCGTTGGGTTGGGTTGTGGTAGGTCCCGAAACACCACCTAAAAAAGTAGAACTATTTCCATTGTAGGGTGTGTAAGGTGGTTTACAATAATCCCAAAATGGTGAGGAAGCGTTTGTTATACCACTTCCACACGGTGTCCAATCCCAAGTATCTAACTTACCATTCCAAGGGTACCAACTTGTATTAACCCATCTTTCACCAACAACAGCAATATGAAATAATTTACCACTGTAATTAGGTGTAGACGCTGATATACCAGCATGCCAATTATTTAAACCTATTTTTGCAGCATCGGCATCAGTCTTTAGCATAGAAGTTACATCGTAAAAAGCATAGATATTAGTGCAGGATATTATCCCTTCAGTTTTTCCACTTTCTGAAAAACAATTAATTATCTTATTACCCCTATCACCTCTAACGTCTGGCATATCATACCAACAATCTTCCGATAAAGGTGCACAAGTAGTACCATCACAAGACCTACAAGGATTATTTATAGTTGAATTTTGTGAAGGATGGTTAGTGAGTCCTTGAGTAGTACCGAATGGTAAAAGACTACCATCTGGTGATGGGGAGAATCCATCAACCCACATATTACTTGTTCTCCTATAATCATAATCAGCATCATCTAAACTAAATCTACTGATTAAATCATAAAGACCTAAACCATTTTCTTTGAGCATTAGTTCCTTTCCCTTATCAGTAAGAAACATTTCAAGAGTATTTATTTTATCTAGATTCCCTAAATAACCCATCAATTATATTTTTAAAAATCTATTTTTATTTGGAATGTTTGAGCTCCTGTCCTTAATGTTGGGTTCTTTAATTTTGCTATTGCCATTAAATCACTAGTATTGTCATATAAACCAATTTCTGTTATTCTTACTAAATTATTATTATCCCAACTTGGGTTTAACGATGTAGTAAACTGTCCTGGAGCTAAAGTAATCCCGTATCTCATTTCGTAAATAGTAGCCATGATATCACTTTCCAAATTACCGAAAAAGAAATATTCGTCACCGAATTGTAAACTGTTAGGTTCTTGTCCGTTATTTAATGGAATATTAATATAATCATGAACGTTGTAAGTACTCGCACTTAATAATGTATCACAAGTCAAATAAAATACTGTAGAAGTTAACCCAGTTGATTGAATTGGTTGGCCTACTGTATGCCCTAAGATACTTGATGTCATATCTATTTTAGACCATAAAGAAGGGTCTGGTGGGACACCTAATCCTGTTTTTTGAAACAACATGTGGAATTTATCCACTTGTACACCTGAACCTGAGAATGGTACACAAAGTTCGTTATTATAGTTTCTTATAAATGGGAATTCACTTCCGAATTTTACAGAAACTTCTTTTGCTCCTGTTGTTGTGTCCCCAATAATAGATGGGTTGTAATTACAATGAAGTCCCGTTGTATAACCTGAAGTACTTTCTAGTAAGTAACTAACCCAAACTTGTTCACTGTTAGGGATAGATACACCACCACCACTACTAAAGAATCCTCCAGTACAACTAGGTGGTGTAACACAAGGTGAAGTATTTTCGGCTACTAACTCTAATTTAGGCATCGGTAATGTCCAATTTCTATTTGATTTGTAACTCATAGAAGCAACTAATTCTTGGTCATCTATAGTTATCATATGTAAATCTGGAAATACTTTACCAACTCTATTAGGTACTGCTGTAGTTCCAGAAGTAGCTGCTAAATTATCATCCCATAAATGATAATATCTAATTCCAGGTTCATTCATGTCGGGGTTTACGGTAGAAGCTATATATTGTACTTGTGCCACGTTTTCATATCCTGGAGGTTGGACATAAAAAGTTTGACCTATAGTACACTCATCACCTAAACCAGTACCTGTACCTGAACCACTATTACCTCCTTTTTTCTTATGCCACATTAATGTAGGCATATGAATTTTAAAGTTTTGCATTTCTCCAACACCATTAGCTCCACCTTCTCCAGTTTTCATTAAAGCAAATTTTTCACCATAAAAATTAGAAATGGTTTCATTAGTGTAGTGTAGAACAGCGATACATCTTTGGTCTTCTGGTAAAATAGTACGTACATTACCGAATGAATCTCTAACATATGTACCAGAAAATTGTGGGTCGTATCCTAATACCGGGATAGAACCGTAATAATCTGACATATTAGTACTATCAAATTGACCTTCAAAATTATTATAACCCAAATATTCTTTAGTTCCACAATAACCACTTGAGCCGTATTCATTCACATCTTCATATACAGTATTGTTAGTACCTGCTACGGTACCCCAATTTAAGGTATTGTCATAATATTGTGTCCAATTAATGTTCATATTCCAAACATTCACATCTTTAACTGAGATGTCACAATTATTATCAAAAGATAGTGAACCTGGTGACCAGTAAGGTATTGGTGTGTCCGCACCGTAGAAATTTAACATATTCCCTTTAGGGTATATTAATATTTTACCACATAACCCATTAGATGAGTACATACTAAAATCAGGTATATCCCTATCTAGACTAACAAATACTGTAGTACCAGTATTAGCACTAGTAATTACAGGAACGCCTGCGGTTGTGGTGGTAGCTGAAACTACATTATAAAATAAATAAGGTACTGGATTATTTTGTGGTATATTTAAAAAACTTCCATTACACCCACCAACAGTATCTTGATATGGTCCAAAGTACTGTACCATAACTAAATCACCTATAGTTGGTGTGTAATTAATGGAATTACAAGCTCCACTAACTATTAACATTTGACTTCCTCCAGTTAATCCACTAAATGGTACGCACCAATTAGCACCGTATACGTAATCGGAAGTAGTAATGGCAGAATAAGATGTGTCGGTATTTCCTGAGAAAAATCCTCTAGGTCTTGCGGTATTAAAAACAGGGTTTTCGGTAGGTTGGGGTTGTAATACACCGTATGTTTGTGCTGAACTAACGTCCGATAAAGGAATCGGATACTTAACGTTCATTTTATTTAATTCATACGATATATTAGAAATGTTTTGTGAATTCCATTTAGGTTCTATAATAAAAATTCCATTAGATTGTGTTAACACTTGTGTGTAACAATTATAACAAAATTCACTATCCCCTAACTGAAATTTAGTTAAGGATAATTGACCTTGTGATAATTTTTTTCTTCCAGCGTCAGTTAGTCTTACCGATATTAAACCACTGCTACCTGTTTTTGATATGTATCCTGTTCCCATTGTTTTTTTATTTATAAATATTAATGTTAGTAGTTTTAATGTTAATATGTACTACTTGGTGTTATGTTTATTGTATCATCATCACTTTCATCATAGAATATAGCTGCACTAATAGAAAAACTATAAGTTTCTGAAGTATAACTATCACTGATTGTGTCTCCGTTTATTATTATATATGTCGCTGTGGTGACAAAACTATAGGTATATTTACCAGGTTCTGGGACTACAACTGTAAAGGTTTTTTGAACTCCTTCAGTTAATTGGTTTTGATTTTCTACGTCTGTTAGAGTTGTGATATTATTATATTCGTTAGGTTTACATTTTTTAGTTTCAGTATAAACTATCGTACCCAATTCATTCCTGACTATTAATAGTATTTCATACACATAATATATCGAGGGTTCTATAATTACATTAATGGTAGGGTTTTTAGTACCTGCAGCTCCTAATAAATTAAATTTAGTAAAGTAAAATTGTCCAATAATGTCATTCTTTATTAGACCACTTGGGTATTGTATTCCAGTAAATTGTATTATATTATTAGCAATTAATTTGTAATCAGTGTTTGGGGAAAGTACGGTACCATTTAAAGTTATTCCAACATCTCCTATTGGTGTGTGTGTGGTTTGGAAAAAATAATAATATCCGTTTGTGTATAAAGTGTTTCCTGATACGTTAGTGCCTCCACTTACATTAGGTACTGTAGATGGTACAACATAACTATCATAATAGTAAGACCTTTCAAAAGTCCCTGGAACATAAATAATATTAATTAAATCATAGCCCTGAATTGTGTCAGGTCTAAATTTTATTTGGCTGTCACCATCAAAATAGTAATCTCCTCCGTCTGACAAATCCGATTCACCTGAAGCAAATAATGTTAAACCGTTTAAAGTTACTTGTAGTGGTCCTGCAGCTGGAAAATCTAAAGTTACAGTATAAGGTTGTCCTGATACAACTATAGGAAATAGTGTAGTACCTGAAGTACCACTTACTGGAGAAACTTCTATTTGTTGTGAAGTTAATTTACCACAACTGTTATTAATACCATATAGTATGTCGTTAGTCTCTAAATTAATTTCTGGTTTATTTGGTGTTTTTAAAAAATAAAAATCTGTAGTGCTATCATATAAACCATATTCTCTTGTGTTGGTTTTACCGTCGGTTTCAAAACTAAATATCCCCGTAGAATCGTTATTTCCGACTATCTTGAAATTTGGGTTTGGGTCAAAAGTATCATACCATTTTTCTGTTTGAGTGATTCCTGTTGTCATCCCAGTTAGTGATTCGGCTATGATGTTACAAGGTGTAGTTTTTAAATTTTTTAACTTATCTTTAAATACATAATTTGGTTTAATTAGAAATTCCGCTCCCTCACCTAATTCACTTAATTTAATACAATCACTAGCTTCTAAACCTTCACCAATCACTTGATTATTTTTTGTAGTTATGGTTTTTCTACCTTGTGGATTGTCAAATATTCTAGTCATTGAAGCCCCTTCTCTAAAAGCTCTTTCTTCTGGTATGTACGGATGTAAAGAATAGTATGGTACCATATTACCACTTAAAAGGTCAGTAGTATTTTTAGTCCAAGTAAAATTAAATTCTATACAAGGTTCTTCTTTACCGGGTTCTGTTTCTATTTCTTTATAAATTACGTAATTATCTGTAGATGCTGATATCTTTGTACCCCCAGTGGTTTCCATTAATGGAATTTCGGTGGTTTGCATTAACACAGTAGGCCTTGGTCTAACTCTTGGTATTGTTGGGTTTCCTACTTGGCCACCAGAACCTAATGAATTATAAAAATTAAGTGTTTGGTTAGTGGACATCTCCACACCATTAAAATCTGGATTACCTAAACTGATATTGTCCGAGTCACTTCCTCCATACGATAATGAAGTAAAGTTATAATTACTTTGAGTACCACTAAAACTAATATTGTAAAAATAAGACCGTGCTTGGGAAGCTTGTAAATATCCTATACTTTGGGAACCTAAAAACTTATATAGGTCCTTTTCTTCAGCGTAATAAGGTGCACTTACTTTATTACCTACCCAAGTATTTTTATCTAGTAAATTAAAATTAATTTCGTAGTTACTGTTAAATGATTTAGAGGTGCCTAAATCAGCACTGGTAAATAAATCGGTCATTTTTATATTAAATATTTCACCCAAGACACCCGAACGTTCTATCCTTAAAAAGGTAGTTCCTTGTGTATTGTAATTACCAACATTAAATGGAGATTTAGTTATGTCATTACCTAAAACAGTAACACTAACACCACTTATTGTCCCCGAAGTACAACCCATAGTAGTTTCATAACCACAATTAACTGTGTTTCTATTTTCCAAATTAAATCCATAAGCGGAATTACCGAAAGAGTTATAACCTATAAAAACATTATCATTGGTGGATACATTATTAAAATTTAATGTCAACTGATGGGGTGTTCCTTTTAACCCATATAAACCGTCACTATCTATAAATGTAGCTAATATTACCCCTATAGCGTCGTCATCAGGTTGTGTTGAACCTAAGGTTACTTCATGAACATAATTTAAATATTTGCATGTACTAGCTAATAAAATACTTTGACCAGTGTTTAAACTTAACTCTACACTATTTTCTGTCGGTTTTACATCTTTCCACAGAACTACATCCTTACTGGTTCCTGTTAATGTGTAACCCATGTATGGAGTTGAAGATGGTACTGTCGCACTAATATAAGCTGAAGAACCTGTTAGAAATTGGCCAAACTCTCCTACAGTAGCTATAGGATACACATTTTGACCCCTATTAGAGGTAGGGTTTATAGTAAACCAACTATTATTACTTATAGCCCTAAATCTATAAACAAATTTATTTATAATCGTATTATAATAAAACACACCGATATCAATTGACGCATTATACCCTGCGGGTCCCACATCATCACCGTCTTCCATAGGTAAATCATAAACCCCTAAATACCAATCTACAGTATTTTCAGTTTTTCTAGTGGATGTTTCTCCAGTGTATAACCATACGTAAGGGTCGTCTACTGATATACTACCATCATTTTTCAAACCACTTTCAAACTGTATTGGTAAAGGATTACTACTAAAAGGTGGGTAATTATGGGGGCCGTAAGTGGTAGCAAAACCAAAAATGGAGTTGTTCTGTAGGTTGGAACGTCTCCATTCTTTTACTATAGCGTTACTAGAGAGCCCTGAAAAAGTATTTCCCACACCTCCAAATACCTGGGAAGAATCTAGAGTGTATCCGTCCAAACAATTACATAATTCTGTTTTTTGACTCATATGAGAAGCACTATTACCATCATACGCAGTTAAAGTGTAATTACCATGTCTTAAATTAGAAAACGTATGTATTTCTTCACCACTAGAACCTTGATAGGTATCATATAAGTTATTATCTTTATATAAAAGATACGTAAAGTTGTTTGAGTTTTGGTGGTTAAAGTTTGATACGGTTATTTTACAGAATTGGTTTATATTACTAATACAACTATCGTCACTTACCGCAACTGTTAATGTTCCAGTAGTCTCGTCTTGAATTGTAATAAAACTAGTTGTGGAAGAAAATAAAGAATCTGTAGTCACTGCAGTATATTGACCTTCACATAAATTTGTAAAATTAGTGGTGTTTAAACTAGTTGTACCATTTGGGTATTTTAGTTGGAATTTATATGGTGGAGTACCACCAGATATAGTAAAATTAGTTAGGGTACCACCACAGCTAAAGACAGCGTTGGTTTGGTCCCAACTAACTAAAAACGGTTTAGCTGAACTTCCACATTTATTTAATTCAAACTCGTCGGTAAAATAAATAGCCATTTTATAATCCTCTTATTATTCCATTTTGAGCGTCGGGGACTATGGTTGTTTTTAAATTAAGTCCGTTTGCCCATTCATTTATTGTTTTTTCTCTACATGGGTAGTAGGTAGAATTTTCATAACTATTTACACAACACCACTGGTCACAACCAACAGTACTATTGTAAGGTACTGGGATAAAAGAAGAGTCCCCACACTTACAATATTGTGTCCTTTCTTTATCAACTACTGGTGTGTTTTTGTCATATATTGCACTCTCTACCGCAACTATTTTTTCCCTAATTATAGTTCTATTATCATCAAAGCCTATAGTTCTTTCCTCTAAAGGTCTGGAAGATGTGTAAGTAATATTGTTAGGATTAATTAAAATCTGTGGGTTTACTTTAACATCTTTTATAGTGTCGGATTTAAAATCTGGTTTAATCGTATTGAGTATTGTAAATCCGTTTTGGGTACCTTTAACGTTCAAATTAGATTCTATTAAGAATGTATATCTAGGGTCATCTAAACTAATACTTTCAATATTATTATTTACTGGTATGGGTACGTTCCATTTAACATCCATATCGTTTTCTACATTTAACATTTTAGAAGATGATATTTTAAAATCTTTTATTTTATTATTTTCCAATTTATGTACCCACCTATTTGTTTTTTTAGATGTTTCAATTAATTTTAAATCTCCCTCATAGTCTTTAACATCTGGTAAATCAAAATATGTTAAGTTCTGTAAATTATTTACTCTTATGTTAGGTAATACGTAATCTAGATTATCTTTAGTGTCAGTAAATATCAATTTACCTACCTCACTACCTTGTGTTGGTTGTATTGTTTCCCCTTTAGAGTATAATTCAGTACTAACTGGTCCCACTTCATTAGCCTGCCAATAAAGATAAGTGGTACTTTCTGGAACATTACATTCTTTATTTATAACCCTAAACCAAGGTCTTTGTGGTACACTACTTTCATAATCACTTCCTACTTTTAGAGATATGGTAGAAGCTGTTAATCCACTACTTACACCAGTAGTATTATTTTTTGTAGTATTTTCCAACTCTATATTTATCCTTAATCTAATTTCATCATCTTTATTTAGTTGTATACATCCTGTATCGATATATGGTGTGAACTTTTTATTAAACACTTTAGTGGTTGCTGTCATTCCAGTACATTGGTATAGGTCTGTGAACTTATCAGAATCGTTTAGTGGGAGAAGTAGGTGTTCATTAGCGTTAGGGTAGTCTGTAGGGTTACTACCTATGACGTAATTTCCGATTACTGTAGTCGCTGTAGTTCCTGATAATAATCTTTCTACATAAACATTAACCTTAAAGTCTTTAATTCCATTACCTGAATTATATCCAAAAATAGGTGACATACTAGTGCCTGTAACACCCAACCTACTATAAGCGTCGTTAATTACATTTCCTTCTTTGTATTGGTATGGTGCACTTAATTCTCCACCAGCATATACTATACTCGAATTTATTAATTGTATGAAATCATAATCATTAACTGGGAAAAGATTGTTAGTTTGTGTTCTAAATGTATCTAAGTATGTGCACCAACCTTCATCAAAATAATCTAAATAAATGCAACTTTTATATTGTAATCTATAGTTTTGGGTTTTAGGTACCTTATAATAGAAATAATCTCCAGATGTAGATACTTCTTCTCGTGGTAGGAAAAACAATTGGTTGTCTTCACTTAAAGTTTTCATAGGTATTACTGGTCGTAATCTTCTTTCATCACCCAATAATTTAAAGTCTCTAGATATTACCCCTGAAACTTCTCTTTTTTCTGAGAAGGTAGGGTCAGAAAATGGTACACCAGTAGTGTATGATATTTTATTTTCATTTAAAGATAAATCAAAAACAAAATCTGGGCTAAGGTTTAATCCTTCATTATCGGTAAACCCACTAAAATTAGTATACCCAGAATATAAAGTACTTACTCCCGTTAATGTCATAGTAACTGCACTAGACGTAGTACCTGTTTGATAAGATAAATAATCTTCTAGTGACCCCATAGTGGAAATTATAAACTCTGTGTGTGGGTCCCCTATCGGTGCGGTACCTATTTTATATTGTGAATTTGCTATTTCAGTTGTGAATGTAGGACCTATTTCAAATTTATCTAATAATCCGTCACTCCCATATAGTATTTTAGAATTAGAAAAATCTTTCACATTACCTAAACTTCGTATTGCCCAATCTCTTAAATCAATGAATTTAGTTTTACCTACAGTTTCTCTAGCGGTTGTATTACTTTTATTATTCCCAGGTAAAAATTCTACCCCTTGTCCTACGTTTTTAAGTTTTAAATCTTCTTCAAAACGTTTTTTATTTTCATTACTAACAAATTCAATATTTATCTTTGACTTACCGTTTTTGGTGAATTTGTCTAACCATGATAATTTTGCTCTTTCCCTACCGTCTTGATTAAAAGTACCATAGGTTAATCCTTCTTTGGTATTTCTAGATAAGATTGGAGAGTTATACTCAACTACTCTATTATTTTGTAACGGATTAAAATTACTTACAATATACATGTTGGTACTTTTAATAGTATAGTTATCAACATTTATATCACTATTAATGTTAGTAATTGTTTTACTTACAGGTATGGTGGTTAAACCACCACTATTTTGAATTTTGGATATAGATTCCACTTTACCATTCGCACTTTCATTTTGACTTATAATTGGTGATGACATATTAGTACCACATACATCACTAAAGGGTACGTCCAAATATGGTAATGGTTTTATTATTCCATACTCCTCCTTATAGTCGTTGTCTTGTGATTGAGAAGAAGAATTAAAACCTGGTTGTATTGGTGTTCCTATTCCAATTGTCGGATTTTCAATTACACCATAACTTATCCCTTCACTTTGTGGTATTTGTTGGAATGAATTAAGTGTAAATGAAAGTTCTAAAGTTTGTTGTCCTTGACAAGACAACTCCATTTCCCAGTTAAATCTGTAATTACCAATACCTAGAAAACCAGAGCTTTGTGATTGGTTACCAGTTATGTTAGTTAGTTCAATTGCATCTAAAGCACCATATAATGGTGTTGTCCCATTATATGGGTCTAATGCCCAATATCTGTCAAATACATCGTTAGTTTCTTCGGTGGTTGAGTTTGTACCGTTATCTGTTAAATAGTTACTATCATCTACCTTAAAGAATTGATATATGTTTGAATTAGTGTCAATTCTTCCTATTTGAAAAGTTAAAGTTTCAACACTATTGATGTAGTTGGTAGCTCCTGCATTATAAGTTAACCAAGTATCACCTAATAATGGGTTATCTACTATAGTAATTGTAGAGTTATTAACCATAGTGGTTTGTGGAATATGCATGTAAACTCTAACATAATCCCCCACAGTTACATGATAAAATTCTATAATACAATTTTGGTCTACATTAAAATCAATTTCATAATCACCATAAGTTATATTTGGTTGGTCAAATGGTATATTACCGCTTCTATGATATACTCTAAAATAGTGTGTAAATTTATCACCCAAACAACAGGCATTTATTTTTGCCTTATAGACTCTTGGTTTACCAATACTTCTAATCGATTTTGTCCAATTAGACCCTTCTAGAGCGTCCTCATTCATCGAGAAATTTACTATTTGGCTCGGTACCGAAGCAAGATTAGTTAATAAGTAAAAATCTAAGTCTATATTTTTAAATCCTATTCCTTCACAAGCACATGGGTCACTAGGACTTTCATAATCTGGTTTACATGGGTCTGTTGGTGAATTGGATATTATCGAAGAGGGTACCTTGTGCACAGTTTCTTTACCCCATACACCACCACTAGTAATTCCAGCTCCTGAGTTTTCATTGTTACATGGTGCCCAACATTTGATGCTGGATGTTGTGAGGGGACAGACGAAATCTGGGAAAAACCCTATATCGGCACATTCTTCAGTTGGTGTGAATGTATCGGTAGAAACGTTATAGTTCCCAGATACTCTAATCCATTTAGTCAGAGCTACATCACCATTACCAGGACAACATACTACATCCCCGAAATTAAAAACTGTATTCAAAGGAAATTCTCCAAAAGTTACCATACAACCACAAGGGTCAGTTAATTCTTCACAAGGGTTATATGTAGAATCAAAACAATCTTGTCCTCCGACATTAAATATAGCGTCTTTAAATATTTCTGGATTTGTCGTAATTGTGGTACCAGTAACTTCTGGATTTTCAGGTATTACAGTAAAATCATCACAGTCATCATGTGGTCTAAAATTATTACCACCTAAAAATGGGATACAGTCTGCAGTACCCAATAAAGACCAATTAGTATCTACAGTTGGGGTATTAGCATACATATTATCATACCCTAACCAAACATATAGGTTTCCAGCCCATAAAACTTTATCACCGTAATCGTAAGGTAAAGATGAATCATATGGTAAACTACTGTCCCCTTGTGAATCATTATAACATATTGGTACACATATTTCACAAATATTTAATGTTGTTGTAGAAAGAGGACTTAAAAACTCGGCTAACTGAGATTGAAATGCTCCATTTGTGTACAGTTGAGTTGGGTCGAATAAACCTGATGGTGTTTGTGTAGTACAATTAAGATTAAAGGATAAATCATTACAGGTTAGACCTCCACATACGTTAGTTCCAGCACTATAACTTGCACCAAATCCAAAATTTTCCAAACCAGGACCACTATATCCAGTAGATGTATTAGTAGCTGTAAGAGCAGTATAAGGATTAGAGAATGTAATTGCTGATAAAGTACCTCCTAACGCGGTTATGGTTGGGTTTTCAATTAAATCTGATGGTAAAACGGTAGATGTTGTTAAAGCACCATAAAGGTGTAAAGGAAAGGTAAATGTACCATTTGGTAAAGGTTTACCTGTAATTACAGGGTATATGTAACCTTGAAAAGAATCATAATTATTAAATAAATTTGTAAATTCATTAAAATCGGTTTGATAGGCAGTTGTTGGTTGGGTTACACCAGCAAAACTCCAATCACCTATACTACCTTCAGGTGTTCCGTATCCACAACCATTATTTAGGTCTTGAGAACCATGGTATTCTTTATCACTTTCAGGTATAAACCCTATCATTAAAACATTAGTACTAACATTAGGGTTTATGGTATATTGAGAACCTGCAGAACTACCTGGGGGTAGTGTAAAATTGTTAAAGAAAGGACCCGTACCTACAGATATCGTACCACCACTTTTAGGTAAAGACGCCCAACTTAACCATCTCTCATTATTAATAATCGGTATGTGATATACATTTCCTGTGTAGGAAGGACCTAAACTATTTATCCAATTATCTATAGTAACTTTTGCAGCATTGACTTGACCTAGACCTAATCTCTTATACGAGTAAAATGCCCAAACATCTTGATTCCTTGGTGGTCTAACTTGATTAGTTTCTATACTTAAACATATTTCTGTTTTAAAACAATGTGGGTCTGTACCACTATTAAAGTTCCAAGCATCAGTATTACCACTACATGGACCTTGTATTACAATACAGTTTGG
>CERP01004063.1_pt1 | contig 13874 bp, 18 predicted proteins | sample 530801 | NCBI WGS metagenome assembly CERP01 (sample SAMEA2620991, study PRJEB7988) | marine metagenome | biome: marine biome (ENVO:00000447); feature: surface water layer (ENVO:00002042); material: "saline water (ENVO:00002010), including plankton (ENVO:xxxxxxxx)" | depth 5 m | reverse complement strand
AGGGTAATTACATTTAGTGGATCAAAAGGAAACTTTAGAAAGCTAATAACACCTGTATATAAAGCCAACAGAAAAAAACAAGAATTGCCACCATTATTAAATGAAATGCACCAATTTGTAAAAGAACAATACGATAGTGTGTATGGTTATGGAGTTGAAACAGATGATATGGTCGCAAGATATTGGAAAGGATTGTCTGATGATATAGGAAGGGATAATGTAATGATTGTTTCTATAGATAAAGACTATAAACAATTTCCTGCATTAATATACAACTATCATTATAAGCATAAAGAAATACTAGACATTACAGAAGATGAAGCAATGTATAATTTATATGAACAATTTATAATTGGAGATACAGCAGACAATGTCAATTACTTTAAAGGCAAGGGAAAACGATTTGCAGAAAAATATCTAGAAGAATGTGAAACAAAATACCAATACACAAGAAAGATGTATGAACTGTTTCAAAAAGAATATAAAGGTAAGGCCAGACAGAAATACACAGAATGCTATCACCTACTAAAACTAAAAACAGAATGAGGGGAACACAACCACACTACGAAAACGGAAAAGACTATGATGTCATTGATATAATAAACGACTATCAACTAAATTTCTCTAGAGGTAACATATTAAAATATATAATTAGGGCAGGTAAAAAAAGGGATGAGTTACAAGACCTATTGAAAGCAAAAGATTATCTTGAACGTGAAATACAATTAATAAGAAAAAATAAATAAAATGAAAGTTAATAGTGCAAAAGAAATAGGTTTAAAAGTGTCTGATATAATGGGCATTGATGTTTTTAAGGAAACAAGAAAACAAGAATATGTAGAAGCAAGATCATTAGTGGTTTACCTTTTAAGGGAAAAACTATTAATGCGTTGGGTTATGATTGCAAAATATTTTAAAGACAATGGAAAGAACCTTCACCATTCCACAGCTATATATCTTTGTAAAACATATCCTTTATATAAAGAAACAAATCCTTTGCTAGGAGAAATTGAATCAATGTTTAGTTTTGAAAGCAAACTTAATTATGATGAGATAGACAGAATACATTATACAGAAAACAAATTAAAAAATAGCGAAAAGAAAAACGAAATATTAGAAAACAAAATTAAGACTTTAGAAGCTAGACTAAAAGAACCTATAATGGAAGCATTAAAGGATTTAACTCCAGAACAAAGATTACAAGCTGAAGAAAGACTAACACTTCTTAAACAAAGTTGGGCTTGGAAATATGAAGATAAATGCGAGATAATAGAATCAACTGATGGAATTAGTGGTTCAGCATATTAAATAATTAAAATGAAAATAACAAACGAAGACAATATGGAGCTAATGGCAAGGTATGAAGATAACTACTTTGACCTTGCTATTGTAGACCCTCCTTATGGAATAAATGCTGATGATAAAAATAGTACAGACAAAAAACAGTCTAAAAAATCTGCATATAAAAGCAAAAATTATGGTAGCCAAAAATGGGATAATTCAATTCCTAATGATGAGTATTTTGAGGAGTTAAAAAGAGTAAGTAAAAAACAAATTGTATGGGGTGCAAACTTTTTTAATTTACAAGGTGGTATGTTATATTGGCATAAGCACGTTACAATGCCTACATACTCACAAGGAGAATTAGCCTGGTTGAGTTGGTTAAATAAAGTTGATTTTGTTTCTATTGCTTGGCACGGAATGATTCAACACGATATGAAGAATAAAGAAAGCAGAATACACCCAACACAAAAACCAGTTAAATTATACGAATGGTTGCTAATGAATTACGCAAAAGACGATTTTAGAATTTTAGATACACATTTAGGTAGTGGCTCAATAGCAATAGCTTGTCATAATTTAGGATATGATTTGACAGCTTGTGAATTAGATAAGGACTATTACAATGCAGCAATAAAAAGAATTGAGCAACACAAACAACAAATAAGAATGTTTTAAATAAAATCAATCATTAAAAACGTTATATAGTAAGATTGAATAAACAATAAAAAATCAATATGGATAAAAGAAAAAACAATGGGGGTGTAAGAACTGGAGCAGGTAGACCCAAAAAAGCAGATGAGGTTAGACTCATTGAAAAGCTAGATAATCTAATTGATAATGATGAGGTAATTAAAACACTAGGCAAACAAATCCTTAAAGGAGACTCTAGGGCGATGTCCTTATACTTTGGGTATAGATATGGCAAACCCAAAGAATCAGTTGATATAACATCATCAGAAGGCTTCAATGTAAACTTTAAAGACCTCATCAAGTTTAAGTGATAGAAGTAAATAAAAAGTATGCACCTATTACAAATACAGATTCACGTTACTTTATAGTTACAGGTGGACGTGGTTCTGGTAAATCATTTTCTATTAACTTACTGCTTGTGCTGCTAACTTATGAAGCAGGGCATACAATCCTATTCACACGTTTCACATTAGCATCTGCATACATATCAATCATACCTGAATTTCTTGACAAGATTGAAACCCTTAATATTCAAGAAGACTTCCATATTACAAAAGATGAAATACAAAACAAGCGTTCAGGAAGCAAGATAATCTTCAAGGGGATTAAGACATCTTCAGGTGACCAAACAGCCAACCTAAAGTCCCTAACTAATGTTAGCACTTGGGTTATGGATGAAGCTGAAGAACTGGTTGATGAAAACATCTTTGATAAGATTGATCTATCGGTTAGAAACCTTAAACAACAAAATAGGGTTATAATGATATTAAACCCAGTCACAAAAGAACATTGGATATACAACAGGTTTTTTCAGGACAAGGGAATAATGGAAGGTAGTAACATAACTAAAGAAAATACGACATACATACACACAACATATTTAGATAACCTAGATAATCTATCAGAAAGCTATTTAAATCAAATAGAGAACATTAAGAAAAGAAGACCAGAAAAATACAGGCATCAAATGCTTGGTGGATGGTTAGCTAAAGCAGAAGGTGTTATATTCACAAACTGGAAGATAGGACAATTTAAAAAAGTTGGTGTTTCTGTATTTGGTCAAGATTATGGATTTGCTGCTGATGAATCAACACTTGTTGAAACTAATATAGACACTAGAAACAAAATCATTTATTTAAAAGAATGTTTTTACTTAAAAGGTCTTACTACATCAGAAATTGCTATCCTTAATTTAAAACACGCTAAAAGCGATTTAATAGTAGGCGATTCTGCTGAACCAAGATTACTTTCAGAAATAAAAGCTAAAGGGTGCAATGTAGTCAAAGCAATAAAAGGACAGGGCTCAATAACATATGGCATATCATTGTTGCAAGACTACGACTTGGTTGTGGATGAATCAAGCATCAACCTCATCAAAGAATTAAACAATTATTCGTGGTTAGAAAAGAAATCAAAAACCCCACAAGATTCTTGGAATCACCTAATTGATGCAATTAGATATTCTGTTTCGTATCAGCTACAAAATCCAAATAGGGGTAATTACTATATATCATAAATAAAAGTTATTAAATTTTTTGTTTATAACTAAATAAGTTATATATTTGGGTATTGGTAATAATGCCAACATTAAAAAACAGAACAAATGACAAGACGTGATATTAAAAAAGCAACATTACAACAATTAAAAGGAGAATTAAAAAGCTGTTTAACTATAGCTTTAAATATTCAAGAAGAAATTGAAAATAGAGACAACGCAGAAAATACACCAGAACCAGATTACGATAAAATTCATAGTGAATTATTTAAATTTTAATAAATAGAACAGATGAAAAAATTAAGTAAAGCTGCAAGAGCAGGGAAGATTTTTAAAAAGATTCAAGGCATTATGTTAATTGTAATTCCTTTATATTTTATAGTAAGAACATTATTAAGCGTATTTTTTAACATATAAATTATGAAAACAAAAGGAACTTATATTATTACTGATGATAATTATGAATTAGAAATATACTATGAATATTATTGGGATGATGGTGATTACAATAATGCACCTGAAGCTGATATGGAAATATTAGAAGTAAAATTAAATGGAATGGATATTACAGATTTTTATTGGGATTGGATAGATGATGCTATCAATACACAAGTTTGGGAATATGCACAAGAGAATAAAAACAATTAATTAAATAAACATAAATACTAGATATAAAGGTGGTCGTAAATGACTGCCTTTTTTTTATTACTTTTACTATTATAAAAATGAACTTTAAATACGTTATATAAATATGGCAATCAAAATTACAATACCAACATCATTAAAAGATATTACTTTAAGACAATATAAAAGGTTTTTAAAAGTACAAAAAGAAGTTGATAATGATCTTGCATTAAATTCTAAAATGATTGAGATTTTCTGTAATGTCAAATTGGAAAAAGTTATGCTTTTAAAGATAAACGACACGAACCAGATAATTGAAATGTTAACCAAAACATTTGAACAAAAACCTAGTCTGGTTTCTAAATTTAAATTGAATGGTGTTGAATATGGTTTCCATCCACAATTAGATGATTTAACTTTAGGGGAATACATTGACCTTGATAATTTTATAGGAGATTGGGATAATATGGAAAAAGCTATGAATGTTTTATATCGACCTATATTAGTTAAGTTAAAAGAAAAATATAGTATTGAAGATTATAGAGTTGGAACGGAATCTGAATTGTTAGATATGCCAATGGATGCTGTAATGTCATCAGTTTTTTTTTTGTGGAATTTAGGTCTAGAATTATCGACAGTTATGACGAACTATTTGGACAATCAGAACAACGAAGCCTTGACGCAGTATCTCAATTCTCAAGAAAATGGGGTTGGTATCAATCAATTTATGGACTCGCTAAAGGTGACATTACAAGATTTGAAGATATCACTAAATTAAACTTTCACGAATGTTTTATGATGTTATCATTTATGAAAGATAAAAACGAAGTAGAAGCAAAACAAATTAAAAAGAAATTTAAATAATGGCAAATCAAGGTGTAAGGGGTTTTTATCAATTAACTGAAACAATTAAAGAAGAATTACTAAAAGACCAAAATATTAATACTGTAACAACTGGAGATATTACTGATGTTAATTTAAACAAGCAAGACATATTTCCTTTGGGTCATATAATCATAAATAATGTAATTGATCAAGAACAAGTATTAAGTTTCAATATTAGCATATTGGCTTGTGATATTGTAAACCAATCTAAAGATTTGACTTATGACAGATTTACAGACAATAATAATGTACAGGATATTTTAAACACACAATTAGCTGTATTAAATAGATTAATTCAAAGATTAAGAAAAGGAAACTTATATAGTGATATGTATCAATTAGAGGGTAGCCCAAGTTTAGCACCTTTTTATGATAGGTTTGAAAACCAACTTGCAGGATGGACAGCAACAATGGATGTTCTAATTTATAATGATATATATATTTGCTAATGGATTCTACTAACTTAAAAGAGGTTTTAAATAGATTTGGAGAATATGTTGTAGAACAATCCAAAAATAATTTAATAAAAGAAGATAAAGCAGATGGAAATTTATATAATTCAATATCTTATAAAGTAGAAGTAGAAAAAGATATTTTCATAGTTGACTTTTTAATGGAAGACTATGGAAAATTTGTTGACCAAGGTGTTCGAGGTGCAGACCCTAGTTTAGTCAATAGCGAAAAAACAGGAAGAATAGGAATTCAAAAAGCACCATATAGTAAGTTTAAATATACATCAAAAAAACCACCATTAGAAATACTTGTTGCTTGGGCTAAAAAAAATAATGTAAGGTTTAGGGTTAAGAAAGGGCAAAAAGGTGCAGGACAGTTTAAAAAAGGAAGCTATCAAAGTATGGGGTTTTGGTTACAAAAAAGCATATATGCCCAAGGATTAAGCACAACCAATTTCTTTACCAAACCATATAAGAAAGGAATAAATAATTTTAGTAATGAGTTGTTTAAAGCTTTTGAATTAGATATAGACAAATCAATAATATTAGGACAAAAAAAATAAACAATGGCAAACATAGCATTAAGAAGCCCACAATATAAAATGATTCCAATACCTGCTTCTGGAGTTAGTTCAACAAAATGTATTATTGTAATTGATGGGATAACAAGATATACAATTATTAGAAACATAAGCACAACAGTTGCTACAGGTGCGAATTTTGATATATCAGAACTAGCTAGGGATTATTTAGATATTACATATTCAAGTACTAATGCAGTTGATTCAATTACAGTTGTTACATCATTACAAAATTATAGTGGATTAAATGCAACAGGTAGTGCAGTTGGTTCAGCAGTTATAACAACAGATACTGGCTTTGAAGCTTATGGGCTTTTTACAGATGGCTCTAACCCAACATTACCTTTTTCAGGAAGAACATTATCAACTTGGTTATTAGCTGCAAATGTTTCACAATCAGATGTTGATTCTTTTGAAGTATTTTTACCAATAGGTATTGAAGCAAAAGTTGTTGGAATGAATGCTTCAGGTGTTGCAGTAGTTCATACAATTTCATCGACAGATACCTCTATTAATGTTAATGATATAACACCTACTCTTAAAGTAAATAGAATAAATTGTACAAAATATGGTATTGGAACACAATGTGTTTTTATAAATAAATTTGGTGTACAGCAAGACCTTTGGTTCTTTTTGAAAAATGCTAAATCAATAAATAGAAAAAATGAAAAATACCAATCAAATACATTAGAAATATTAGATGACGTACCTGCTGAATATAGCTTCACGGATTCGCCAACAAAAGTATTTAATACTAATGCAAAACAAAGTTATAAATTAAGTTCTGGTTATTACCCTGAATGGGCTGTTGAATATTTTGAGCAGTTATTATTAAGTGAATATGTTTGGTTAAGATTACCAAGAAATGAAACTCCTGCAAGTTATTACACAATACCAGTTACAGTCAAGTCTTCAAGTATGGCAATTAAAACTTCTGTAAATGACAGATTGATAGAATATACAATAGAATTTGAAGATGCTTTCGATTACATAAACAACATTAGATAGATGCAAAAACTACAGCTATATATTGAAGGTCAAAGAATTGATTTGTTTAAAGATGAAACAGTTTCTATTACTCAAACGATTCAGAATGTTAAAGATATTGCAAAAATATTTACAACTTTTACAAAGACTTTTTCAGTTCCTGCTAGTAAGGCAAACAACAAGCTATTTAAACATTATTATAATTATGATATTGTAGATGGTTTTGATGCAAGGATTAAAAAATCTGCAACTATAGAATTAAACACAGTACCATATAAGACAGGTAAAATAAGATTAGAAGGTGTTGATTTAAAAAACAATTTAGCACATACATATAGAATTACGTTCTTTGGGAATACTGTCGAATTGCCTGATATTATTGGGGATGACAAATTAGGTTCATTACCATTTTCAGGTTCTGATTTCCTTCTTGATTATGATCCTACAACTGTAAAAAATAAATTAATTGGTAATTTAGATAAAATTATAGCCCCATTAATAACACACACACAAAGGTTATTTTACAATTCTACTACTCACGTTGCAGATGATGGAAACCTTTTTTATCACACAGGTTCAGGAACAAATCATCACGGAGTTGTTTGGAATGAGTTAAAATATGCTATTAGGTTATATGAAATAATATTACAGATAGAAGATAAATATCCTGCTATTAATTTTTCAAGGGATTTCTTTAACACAAATAATCCAGAATTTTATAATCTATATATGTGGTTGCATCGTAAAAGTGGTTCAGTAAGTCCACCACAGCAAGTCACAAGTTTTTTATCAATAGTAAATAATTACCCCCAATCTTCTACACAAATTGTTGATGTTTCAGGAAGTACAATATCAGTTGATAGTAGTTACGTTTCATATCCTTTTGAAATATTATCAAATCAAATTTTAGTAAACACAACCTCATCTGAACCTTATACTGTTGTAATAATAAGACAAGGTTATGGACAAGTTTATGAATCCCCTAGTGGAACAGGAAATAGAAGTTTTACAAACCCAATTACAATAGTTGGAAATGCCATATACCAAATAGCAATTAGGCATTCAGCTACAATTACATTTAGCAGGATTAGTTGGTTTATTACTATTGAAGAAGATGAAGGAGGTGGAGAATTTCAACAATTTAATGAAGAAGTAAGAAGAAATAACTTTACTGCTCAAGATGTTCAAGATTTTTCTGTATCTGAACAAATACCTGATGTTGGTATTATGGAATTTTTAACAGGACTTTTTAAGACATTTAATTTAGTAGCTTATGTAAATGATACAGGTACAATCGTTGTTAGACCTTTAGAGGGTGCAGCAGGAATAGACTATAGTTATTATTCATCATCTGATATTAGTGGTAATGATGCTCCTGTAAATTATGATATTTCACAATATGTAACAACAACTAAAAGTCAAGTAAATGTAGCATTGCCTTATAACGAAATTGTTTATGCTTATGAGGGTTTAGGTACTATACTAGCTAAACAACACGAACAACTTTCTGGAACAGGATGGGGAACATTAGCATATATAGGTGGAACAAATTTAGATGGTTCAGGAAATGGAGTTAATTATAATGCTTCAACAACTTCTTATAAAGTTAAAGTTCCTTTTGAGCATATGAAATATGAACGATTAGTAGATGGAGACGATGGGTCTTCTACTACTATACAATGGGGCTATTCGGTAAATGAAAACAGTCAACCTTATATTGGTAAACCTTTAATTTTTTATGCTATAAGACAGACTGGTGGTACATCAATTAGTTTCGTTGAAAATAGCAGCACACATACAGAATTAACTAATTACATAATCCCATCAAATAGTTTGTATTTAGATAGTACAACAGGCAAACACAATATAAATTTTAATTTAGAATTAAACGAATACACAAATACAAATACTTTTACAGATACATTATTTTCTGATTATCAAAGTCAATACATTATTGATGTGTTTAATGAAAGCAGAAGGATTACAAAAGTATCTGCTATTTTTCCATTAAGAATATTATTTAATTTTAAACTAAACGACACCTTTACAATAAACCAAAGGATATATCTTATTAATTCTGTCACAACCAATTTACAAACAGGTAAAAGTGAATTAGAATTATTAAACAAAGTAAAATTAAGTTACAATACTATTGGAGTTAGATATCAGTCAACTACTAGTATTTCATTATACTTTAATTCATCTGTAGGTGCAGTTACAAATCTTGAAGTTGGTGATACAATGTTCACAGATACACTATTATCTAATGCACCAACAGCAGGGTCATATACTCAAACAGGTAGTGATTCATCTACAACACATTGTAATGATGGTTTTTATATGGTAATGGTTTTGGATTCTAATGGAGTAATAACGTCTTTAAACTGTTATGCAGTTCCATAAAAAAAAATATTATGATAAAAGATATAATTGATTTGCTACAAATAGCAAAAGGAGAAACAGAAAATATTAAGATTGCACAAGGTAAAAATGCTTTGCCTAAAGATTTAAAAAGTGCTTCTAAACTTATTAAAAACACAATCAAATGGCAGAAGTAAAAGAATATAGTTTAAAAATTGACACAAAAACTGCACAAGCAAATATTGATGAACTTAATCAGTCTTTAGAATTACAAGAGGATTTAATTAATGATATTGAAAAGGAATTATCAGGATATCAAAAACAATTAGAAAAAACATCTAAAAAAGATCTTGCAGCTAGAAAATCATTAAATGATAAAATTAAAAAAACTAAAAGTAATTTAAACGAAGAAAAGCAAGGTTTAAAAGATGTAAAAATTGCAAGGGATAAATCAAACAAAGCTTTAAAAGAAGCAGAACAAAATACTGCTGATTTTGGTGGTGTTCTTGGAATGGTTGATTCTAAAACTGGTGGTCTTATTTCTGGATTACAAGGAATGACTAAAAGCATTGGGGGTGCAACAAAAGGATTTAACCTAATGAAAGTTGCTATTATTGGAACTGGAATTGGTGCATTATTATTAGGTATTCTAGCTGTGTCCAAAGCATTCACAAGTTCAGAAGAAGGTCAAAACAAGTTTGCTAAAATAATGGCTGTGATTGGTTCTGTTACAGGTAATCTTGTTACTATGCTTTCTGATTTAGGAATGATGATTATTGGAGTTTTTGAAAATCCTAAACAGGCTATAATTGATTTAAAAGATTTAATTGTAGAAAATATTACCAATAGGATAACAAGTCTTATTGATACTTTAGGTTTTTTAGGTAGTGCTATAAAAAAAGTTTTTAGTGGAGATTTTTCTGGTGCTTTAGATGATGCGAAAAACGCAGGTAACTCTTACGTTGATAGTTTAACAGGGGTAAAAAATACTATTGATAAAGTAAGTGGTTCAGTAAGTAATTTAACAAATGAGTTAATAAAAGAAGGTAAAATTGCAGCAGGTATTGCAGACCAAAGGGCTAAAGCAGATAAATTAGATAGAAAGCTAACAATACAAAGAGCAGAAGCAAATAGAAAAAGAGCAGAATTATTAGATAAAGCAGCACAAAAAGAAAGTTTTACTTCAAAAGAAAGAATTGCATTTTTAACGGAAGCAGGACAAATAGAAGATGAAATAACAAAAAAAGAAATACAGGCAGCTAAATTAAGATTAAATGCAAAAGTAGCAGAAAATGCTTTAGCAAATTCAACAAAAGAAGATTTGCAAGAAGAAGCTAATTTAAAAGCTAATTTAATAAATTTAGAAACAGCAAGATTATCAAAACAAAAAGCTGTATCTGCACAAATTGTAGGTGCTAAAAGGGAAGAAGCTGCTGAAATAAAAGCAATAAATGACCAAGCAAAAGCAGATAAAGAAGCAGCTGAAGCTGATGAAATTGCAAAGGCAAAAGAACTAGCTGCATTAAAAAAACAAATTAGAGATGCAGAAGCAATAAGCGAACAAGATAAAAGAGATTTAGAACTTGTTAAAATACAAGAACAATTTGATGCATTAATTTTACAGGCTCAAGAAAATAATCTTGTAACTGATGAATTAAAGTTAGCAAGGGATGTAGCATTAAAAGAAAAACAAGATGAATTTGATGAAGCAGATTTAGAAAGAAAAAAGAAGATTGCAGATGAAGATGCAAAATTAGAAGAACAAAAAAGACAGCAACAACAAAAAACATTAGACAACCTTATTTCTATTGGTGGTGCAGAAAGCAAATTTGGAAAAGCAATGTTAGTAGCTAAACAATTATTATTAGCTAAAGAAATGATAATGGAAATTAAAGCAACATTATTTTCAGCAAAACAATCTGCAACTAAAACAGTTGTTAAAAGTGCTGAAGCAGGGGTTGATGTGGCAAGTGGTGCAGCGAAAGCTGCTTCGGCTGCTCCTTTTCCTGCCAATATTCCTTTAATTATAGGTTATGCTGCACAAGCTGTTGGTATTGTATCAGCTATAAAAGGTGCTATGAAAGCATCTAAACAAGCAACTTCTAAAGTAGGTGCAACAAGTTCATCATCATCTATTTCAACACCAAGTTCAGGAGCAGGTTCAGCCCCTGCTGCACCACCTGCATTTAATGTAGTCGGTGCATCTGATACTAATCAATTAGCTGAAGCTATTGGTGGACAATCACAACAACCAATACAAACTTATGTTGTAGCTAGTGATGTAAGTACTGCACAGGAATTAGATAGGAATATTGTAACAGGTGCAACTATTGGGTAAACGCAAATTTTAAAATTTAATACGTTATATAGATATGAAAATAGTGGAATTAATATTAGACGAGGAACAAGAAGAAGCAGGAATTGAAGCAATTTCTATTGTAGAAAGCCCTGCAATTGAGTCAGACTTTGTTGCATTAAAAGCAGAAGAAGTTAAACTTGCTGAAGTAGATAAAGAAAAAAGAATTTTATTAGGTGCTTTATTGATACCTAATAAACCAATATATAGAACAGGAGAGGAAGGAGATTATTATATTTTCTTTTCTAAAGATACTATTGCAAAAGCATCGCAAATGTATTTAAAAAATGGATATCAAAAGAATTCAACATTAGAACACGATAAGGCATTGAATGGTTTAACTTTAGTTGAAAGTTGGCTTGTTGATGATGAGGTACAAGACAAATCTAGAAAGTATGGTTTAGACGTTCCTGTTGGCACTTGGATGGGTGCAGTAAAAGTTGATAATGAAAAAATATGGCAAGAATATGTTAAAACAAATAAAGTTAAGGGTTTTTCTATTGAGGGCTACTTTGCAGATAAAATGGAACGACCTAAAGAAGACATTAAAGAAGATTTATCAGAAGATGATAAAATACTTGAAGAAATAAGAAACATCTTAACTTCTAATTAATGCAAAGAAATAATAAAACTAAAGGAATTTTTATACCTAGTAGAACAAGCCCTACAAGTTCAGATAGAGCCTGTTTATGTTGGGACACCAATACTTATTCAAGGTCGTGCTGTGATGGTTCTGTAAGAGCACAGGGGATAGGTGTTATCACAAGAACTGATTGAAAATGCAAATTTAAAATTAATAATCGTTATATATATAATATGAAATCAACCGAAATGTTAGATCAAATTAAAACGCTTTTAAATATCGAGGTAAAACTTGAAGAAATGAAGCTAGAGAATGGCACTATAGTGTCAGCAGAATCCTTTGAAAAGGATAAAGAAATTTTTATCGTTACAGATGATGAAAAAGTAGCAATGCCTGTTGGCGAGTATTTACTTGAAGATGGCAGACTAGTTGTTGTTGAAGAAGAAGGAAAAATTGCAGATGTTAGAGAGGTATCTGATGAAGTTCCTGAAAAAGAAACTGAAGAAGGAAAAGAAATTACTTCTGACCTAGCTGAAGAAGTAGAAGAAGAAGTAGAGCAAGAAGAAGAAGAAGCTGAAGAACTAGGATATGCTACTAAAGAAGAACTTGCTGAAGTAAAAGATATGATTGATGAAATCAAAGCAATGCTTGAACCTAAAGAAGAAATGAGTTCAGATTCACAACCATTAAAATCAAGAACAGTAAAAGAAGAATTTTCTGAAGCTGCTTCAAAACCAATTAAACATAATCCTGAAGGAACAAGTTCTAATAAAACAAAAGTAGAATTTGCAAAAGGAAAGTTTAACACAACACTAGATAGAGTATTAAATAAATTAAACAAATAAAAAAATGAGTAATCTAAAAAACGTACAATTAGCAACTGCTGTAAACATAACTACAACTTACGCAGGTGAGTTTGCAGGTGAATATATTGCAGCAGCTTTATTATCAGCATCAACTATTGATGATGGTGGTTTAACAGTTAAAGCAAACATTGCTTACAAAGAGGTAATTAAGAAACTAGCTACAGGGGCATTGGTAACAGCAGCAGGATGTGACTTTGTACCAAATTCATCAGTTACACTAACTGAAAGAATTATCCAACCAGTTGAATTACAAGTTAACTTACAATTATGTAAGTATGACTTTGTGAACGATTGGGAAGCACAACAAATGGGATATGGTTTAGGACAAACTTTACCTCCTAAATTTTCTGACTTCTTAATTGCACACGTTGCATCTGAAGTAGCACAGAACACAGAATTGTGTATATGGCAAGGAGATACAGCAGCAGGAGCAAACAATTCTTTTGATGGATTTGAAAAACTAATCGCAGCTTCAGCAGCAGCAGGAGATATTCCAGCAGGTCAGCAAATTGGAAAAGCAGCTATTACTGCAACAAACGTAATTGAAGAGTTATCTAAAGTAGTAGATGCTATACCATCACAACTTTATGGAAAAGAAGATTTATTTATTTACGTTCCTTCTGCAATAGCAAAAGCTTATGTTCAAGCATTAGGAGGGTTTGCAGCTAATGGATTAGGAGCAAATGGTGTAAATGCACAAGGAACACAAT
>CERP01013017.1_pt1 | contig 13940 bp, 15 predicted proteins | sample 530801 | NCBI WGS metagenome assembly CERP01 (sample SAMEA2620991, study PRJEB7988) | marine metagenome | biome: marine biome (ENVO:00000447); feature: surface water layer (ENVO:00002042); material: "saline water (ENVO:00002010), including plankton (ENVO:xxxxxxxx)" | depth 5 m | reverse complement strand
TACTAATTGTACCTAGTGAAACATTCATTACACTTGTAAAAGTGCTATTATTTTTTAATGAATCATATATGTGTAAGACAACATCATTTTGTGTATAATTAAAAGAACTAGCCTGATAATTTGCTCCAAAATTAAAATCAACAATAGTAAATCCTATTTCTATAAAACTATTAGAGCCAAAAGAAATAGGGTTTCCTGATGAATCTCTAAATGTAAGTGTAATCTTTGAAAGATTTTCGTTTTGGTCAGCTGTTAAAACTCCATCGGTATGCCAAAAAACTTTACCTGTAGTAGTCGTTGGTTGAAATTTAAAAACGTTTAAGCCTAAAGATGTTTCTTTTGTGTTTGATTTTAAATTTTGTGCTGTTCCAAAATCACTGTCTTTTGAATTAAGTCTTATATTAACTGCATCACTATATTGGTCATTAGCAATAAGATGCTCATCTATATCTGTGTTAAGACCTTTATAAAATACATTTGTTTTCTTTCCTCCAGCTAAATCTGCAAGCTGTTGTCTAAGTGTTTTAGCCATGTTCTAATATCTTGGTACGTGTGGCACTAAACTATTCCAGTACTTTGAAATAGCTCTCATTTGATTTCTATTAGGCATGTTGTCATTACCTCTAGCTTGAGCACATAATCTAAACCATTCTCTTTTTAAGTCATCATGTATGTACTTAGGAAGTTTTTGATTATAGTAATCTCTTGCTTTATATTTATACATTAAGTAATGAGATACAGCATCTTCATGATTTGCCTCAATTGTTGGGTAACCTTCGTCATCCGTATCCAAGGCAGTGTAGGCAACATCAATACTGGTGTCGTGTGCATCAGAAAATCTTATAAAGCCATTACTCAAATAGTATGTACAATAACTATTCATATGAGTATTTTTTTCTTTAAAAGGTCTTTGCTCAATTTCGTAGTACTTATTGTTGTCGTTTTTTATATCTATAAGTTCAATAAAGTCGTCAGGTAATTCTGCTTGTTTATTTAATATAGATAAAGTTTCTTCTTTAACTACAAATGTTTTAAAAGAACCTATCTTTTTTTCAGCCTCAAAAGCCCACTCAACAAAATTATGAAACTCAGATGCAGCATTTTGTACGTCTAAGTTTCTAATTACAGATTGAACTACTTGCTTGATACTTATTCTAGGTTGCATACTAGTATTCTTTAACCCTGTTAATTAATTTTTTAAATTTATTTAAAGGTAATATTTTATACCTTTTATATGTAGTCGGTCTTTCCCAAACTAGTTTATTGTAATAATCATCTAAAATGGGTACTTTATATTTAACCAACTCTCCTTTTTTTTCTGACTCTTTTATGTCTATTTGTATATGAAAAGGTCTTTTATGTAATTCCTTTTTTATATATACTTTACCTAAACCATAAGGTAAAACAAATTTAGCTTTCTCAACTGCTATCTCTTTAATTAACTCTTCTAAAAAACTAGTTATAACTTTAAAGTATGTTGAGTATGTAATTCGTTTGTTATTAATTCTAAGTTCGTTTCTTATTGGCTTATATATATCTTTTATAAATTTATATTTATCTTTGTATTTCCTTAGATTGAGTTCTTTCATCCGTCTGATTGTTTGGTGTATTCCTTGACAAGTTGTATAATAAAGAAATTTCTTTAGAAACTACTTCTTGAGTTAAAATACTTAATAATTCTTGCGACATTGGGTATTGTGTTTTATCATCTGACACATACGAACTTACTGTAGTTGGGTCAGAAAAAATAGCTTTAAATTCTAAAATACCATCTTCAAGTATAGAGTCATCTTCAAAAACAAAAATTTTGCCATCAGACAAGCTTGCATATTTTTTAGTTGACTTTTTTATAAATCTTGATTGTTGGACAAACATTCTATCATGATTTTGAACAACAGGCAAAAGCTCCATAACTTCATCTAAATCGGAAGATTCTTTGTAAACAACACTTCTTATAGCTTTATTGTTATTAAAGCCCAGATAAGGCTTATAATCAGCTCCTAATGAGCTTACATTTAATATATCTACTTGATAAAACGCCTCAGAAGTTTTTCTGCCGTTATCTGTATACTTTAAAAGTAACTCAGCTCTTTTGCTATGTATTAAATATTTTACCTGTCTTAATGATAAATTAGAATCATCAGAACCAACACCACCTTCGACGATGTTTTTAATATTGTATGCTATTTCGTTTAATGTTGCCATATTAATTTTTTTATAAAGAAAGGGCGGTGCAGTAAAACACCACAACCGCCCTCTCAAAGCAAGGGAGCAAAAAGCGCCTTTATTTGCCTCCTAAAACTCTATTACGCTCTAGAACCTCTGCCTGCATTAACGGGTATCTTGGGTCTCCTAAAGTTTGTAATATTTTTCTTGAGGCAATTTGTGAAATTTCTTCATAAGTATGATAACTTAATCTGAGAAAATTTGTTGTATACATTAAAAATGTTAAATCAACTTCTGTTGACGGCAATATACCTAATATATTTAATTTACCTCCTTCCTGAAATAATACAGGATTGTTAGCGTCTGCTACATTAAAAGGGTCATTAGTATATGCCGTGTAATCAGAAAGTTGAATTATTTTAATACTAGTTGAAGGTAAATTCTTAAGTCTAGCAGATAATAATCTATAGTAATTTAAATCAGTTGGTGTAGTTGATAACAAATAATTACCTTGATAAAAAATTTGACCAGATGTAGATAAAGAAGAAGTTGAAATAAACCAATCTTCTGTATTTGAATTACTTGTAGCATCTACTGTAATTACTAAAGAATCTAATTTATCTCTAGCATCTTGATTAGCCTCAAAAATACTATAGTACTGCTGTAAAAATTCATCAGTAGCCATTTCAACATACTCGTCTATTTGTGTGTCAGAAAAATAAGCCGTGTCTTCACGGTCTATAATTTGACGAATTTTATCACGCATTTCTGAATTAGTTGATATTGCCATCTACTAAACTTTTACCTTTTTATTTTTACTTTCACCTCTTAGCTCATGTTTGATTAAAGCAAAGATGTCTTTGTTATCTTTAAGCCAAACAATCACTTGTTCTTCGTTTGTTCCTATTGCTTCTTTTCCGTACATAAAAGTACTATTTTTATAACTAAGATTTTTTGACTTAAGAGCATCTACAATAAACACTCTGTAGTCTTTCTCTGGGTCAAAATGTGTTTCCATAAACTTAGATGGATTTATTTGAGCTAATTCTATTATTTTAGCTCTTAACACTTCTGTGTCAGAATTTAAATTCATCTTATTAAGCTTTGCAAAATCAACAACAGACTTAACATTCATTTTTGCTGCCTCTATAATTGCTTGTGCAGCATTTAATGTTTTTTCTGTTTGTATTTTTTCTTTCTCAACAACATCTTCTCTATCAAACTCACCTATAATATTAGGATGAGTTTTAAGCCATTCATCTAATAAAACATCATTTGGCATATCTTTATTTAAAACAAAAGATGGCCCATTAATCACATGCTTAACGACCAAACCATTTATGTCTTTTAATTCTTTTTTTACTCCTCTTACATCTAAATACTCACTACCTAAATGTAAACTTGCTAATTTAGTTTTAGTCTTGTGAGTGTAGATAATCATGTTTTTTGCTTCCATTTTTATTTATTTAAAGTTAAAAAACACCCCCTCCGAAGAGGGGATGAATATTATAATTTAAGATGCACTTACAGCATCTGCAGTTACAAACATACCGCTTGCTAACCAAACAGAGCCATCACAAATTAATTCTAAGTAGTCACCTTTTTTAAAGTCACTAGCTGCAATTACAATACTTGTAGTACCAGCTAAATCTTCTACTACACCAGCATCAACTGCTGAACCAGCAAAAGAACCTGCAATAGTAATTGTATGAGCTCCACTATTTGCAGCACATACTAATTTATATTGCAACCCTTTTTTAGAGGTTGGTAAAGTAATAGTTGAATTAGCCCCTGTAGTAGGAACAAATACAGTAGAACCAGTTTGACTTTGTAATAATGTAATATTATTTGATATAAAGCTTGGGCTAAGTATATCACATAATGATGTAGAACGTACTGTTAAGTAATCTCCGTTCTCATCTTTTTCGTAGCGAACATTTCCGTCTATTGCCATTTTTTCTAAGTTTTAAAAATTATATAACTAAACCTGTTGGTTTCAAAATACCACAAGATAATGGATTACGAACAATTACACCAGACTCAGAAAGAATGTGACATTCAAAAGTATCATTACCATTAGCGGCCATCATAGATGTTGGGTCATTAGGATTAATCATACCAGCAACATATTTCTTAACATAGTTTCTGTTATATCCTTCAGCACCTTTAGCAATAAGCTCAACATTAGCTACACCATCTTGTGTAGACATATCCATAAATACCATCAATCCAGATAGTTGACCTCCCGCTTGTGAATCCATCAAGCCTGATGAAAGCGAAATATTACCCATGTTAGGGTCGTCAAAACAAGGATTGTGAACAATACTAATTTTGTTACCTAAAACATTATAAGAAGTAAAGTTAGCTCCTACTTCTACATCTTGACCAGCTTTATCAACCATAACAACGCCACCGTTAGTTGCGCCAGTTTGACCGATAAATGCACGCATAGCTTTTTGGAACTGAACCATACCTTGCATACCTGTAAAACATACAAACTCATTACCTGTAGGAGATAAAGTGTTTAATGATAAAGTAGCAATAGTTTCTAATAAAGTAGCTTCTGTCAAATCAGTTGAACCACTCATTGTGTAAGTAAACTGATGAGAAGCATCAATTTGTGCTAAGATACCATCTCCCATAACTGGTACAGATGAATCTAATCCTGATGCAACAGAACCAGCATCTCCAGGGAAAGTTAAAGAATCATTTATAGATGACTTACCAAACCATCGGTTTAACTCTAGTTCATACATGAACTGGTCAGTTAATTGTTGTTCTTTAGTAAAGTACCATAGTCTGTGACCATTGTGCTCTACCCAAGTAACATCATGTAAATCAATACCATTAATTTTACACTTTCTTCTTGAAAGAGTTAAGTGGTTACGGTGAGTTTCTGGGTAAGCGTAAAGTTCACCTACTTCATCACCAAGAGAACCTTGACCAAAAGCAGAACCAATTACACCTAAAACTCCATTTTGTACTAAACTTGCAGAATACCCTTTAATTACTTTTAAAGTAACAGGACAAGTTCCACCAGAAGTAGTAACTTCTGAACCAACAGAAACAACTCTTGCAACACCACCAGTAATGTCAAGTTTTACAATGTCACCAGCATGTAAGTGGCAGTGAAAATCGTTAGTTGAGCTTCTGTCTGTTTTTACATTTACTGTAATTTCAGCACCTACAGCTCTGTTTGTAGCATCATCTGAATCTGCAATAACTGCAGGTTTTTTATAACGGCCCATTATCTTCCATTCGAAAGCGTTTGCACCGATTACTTTTTCACTAGCTCCGAAACCAAGTCGTTCTAGTAAGTACGTCATAGAGTATCGCGGATACAATTCAATAATTTTCTTCGCAATCTCAGGGTACTTTAGCATATTGTTGACAAGCGAATTGTCAGCTGTGTTGTACGACGGGTCGTACTTTGCACTAAATACCTTCATTTTTGTTTTTTTTAAATAAGTTTATAAATTAATTTTTATACAATTATTTTAAAAAAGTTTTAGGGTCAAATCCTTCAGTCTTTGGAGCAAAGGTGTTTTGACTTCTATTGTTTTTACTAGGAGATGTAATATTGTTAAGAATTTTAGATTTACCTTGTTCAACGCCTTGCGTACGAATCATTTTAAATATTTTGTCCTTATTTCTCCAAAGAAAAGCAGCATCCGCAACATTGGCGTGAGTGTCAAATATTTCTTTAGAAAAGTCTCCTTTTGTTATATAATTGTATAATTTACGTTTCTCTTCAGAATTAATTTTACCACCAAAAAATTCTGTTTTACCTTTTATGTGGCTTTGTAATTCTTGCTTTGCTTTTTGTTGAGCTTGTACATTTTCACGTTCAGATTTTAACTGATTGTTTTTAATGTTTTCTCGCTCTTTCTGTACAAATTTCTGTAATTGAGTTCTAATTTGTAAAGCTTCACGCTTTAATAAGCCAGACTCTTTAAGTTTTGTTACAGTATCCTCAATATAATCATCATCAAATTTTGATGCTTGCATATCTGCAATAACCAAATCTTCATCATTTCTTTTTATGAACTCTTGTACTTCCTGTATTTTTTCATTATCATTTACAGGGTTTTCAATTAAATTTTTTACTTGTTGTACAAATTCATCTTTACTTTTAGCCTTGACCCCTAACTCAGAACCAACCTCATCCCAATTAAAGGAATCGTTTTTTGAATCTACTGCATCCCAGTCTTCTTCTTTAGGTTGCTCTGGTTCTTTTGTTTCTTGAGGTTTTTCGTCAACCTCGATATTGTCCCAGCTAAAATCATTGCTATCGTTTTCTGCATCTTGAGAAGTTTCTCCTGACGCTTCAACTTTTTGTTCGCTGGTATTTTCTGCTTGTACTGCTTCTTGGGCTTGTACTTCAGGTTTATTTGTTTCTTCAATACTAGTTACATCTTTTGCTGTTTCAGAACTAATAAATGCCGACGCATCAAATCCGTCGTTGTTACCCTCAGATGTAACTTGGTCTAAGATACTGTTACTTTCACTCATGCTTTTTGTTTTTTATACAACAAAGATAATATATTTATTTTATCTTGTTGATTGGTTACTTAATTGTTCTTGCATACTACCTTTAACTCCTTCGAGTTCTATTTTTGTTTTTTCTTTTAATATTTCAGATTCAAGCTTGCCTTCTTGATTAATTTCTGCTACAGTAACTCTAGAGTCTGCAGTAACTTTTGCAATATCTAATTTATTCTGTAATTCAGCATTCTTTCTCTCAACTTCCATTTTTTGTTGTTGCATAGCTTGTTCCTGCATAGAAACTTGTTGTTGCTGCACTTGTTCTTGAGATTGTTGTTGCATTTTTTTCATTGTATCCATACCACGCTCAAGTATTGTTTCAGCTTCATTAAGACTATCTGCTTTTAGCACCTTAATAGCATCTAGCATATTAAGACTACCATTTTGTAAAGCTGCTTGTGACATTTGCTGTACCATTTGTTTCATTGCATCATCTTTACCAGAGTCTCCAATAAATACTCCATAATCATTTAATGCAATATCAGGCAATACTGATAAAAATTTATAGCCACCATCTCCAAGAATGTATCCTGCTTTTTTACCTTTAGACCAACAAACTTTCATGAGGTTACACATTCTTTCAAACACCATTTTTTTAACTTCGTTGTGTTGATAGAACCAACCTTTTGTAGATAAAGAAGATTGTACTACACTTCTTTGAACATTACCCACATATTCGTATTGAGAAACAGAACCTTCTCGTTGTGGTGATACTCCTGATATTTGCCCAGCAGTTTGTTCTAACATCATCTTAAGCTCAATAAGTTGTTTAACTGAGTTAGATAAAGTAAAATCTATTTGTTGAAATTGATTGAACCTAGAAGCTTCTTGACCTTCCATCTGACTGTTAATTGGTATAATACCATCTGTCTTTAAATGATACATAACACTTTGCATGTCCATACCTATATTTGTAGGTAATTGAGAAACATCATAAACTACCGCTTTACCACCTGCTCTGGCTAAAGTTAATTCAATATGATAATGAACAATATTGTACATCATTTGTACATGACGCAATAAGTCACATAAAGAAATACTTTGACCTGTAGTGTAATTGTGTATACATCCTACATATGAAAGAGGTGTAGTACCAGCATCATCTACTGAACGAACTTGGTTTGGTCTTCTTCGGCAGTCAACATATATTTGCCCACCTATTTCAGTTGCCTCCCATACATCGTCAACAAACTTTCTTTCTACAGTTTCTTTTTTTCTAGGCTTATAATTTTGTCCTACTATTTTTCTAAAAGGAGTTGAAGGGTCGTGTTTGTTTTCGGAAATTTTAAAATTAATTTCTTTAACTGATTTCCACTCACAAGTAATAACTCTTATTCTTACTCCCTTGTCTTTATCGTAATCAATATATTCTATGTCTGTGTTGAAATCAGAAAGCCTATCAATACCATCAATCTGACGTATTTCTTCTAGCTTTTCTACATCTTCTCTTGTAAGCTGTTCCCTATACTCATCTATAACTTCATTGACACTTAAGAATCTTTCTTCTGCCACCCAGTTAGCTTCTTCTAAATAATCACTTTGTATAGAAGAGTCCCAAATAACACTTCTTGGGTCAATTCTTCTAATAAATGGGTCTCCGTTTTTTACATATACTTTATAAAATACTTTACCTGCAACTAAAAAATCTCGAAAGCCTACCCTAAAGATATCTTTCATTCTGTATTTTTCAGTTAAATAATTTAATCCATCTTGGCAAACCTCTTCTATAAGTTCTTTGTACTCATAACGCATAAACTCATCTATGTCATCTGGTACTGGAAACTCTCCATTTTCTGATGGTGGCGCAACACCAAATGCAGTTTCAAACTGACTATTTATATCTTTTAATAATTTATTAGCTATTAAAGAAACTTTAAACTTTTCTTTTCTTAAAGCAGCTTCTTTGTTTATAGAAGTTACTTTTTTGTCAAGAGGTCTTTCGGCATCTTCATTTACTAACAAATCTATTTTAGTTTGCGCTAAAGGAAAGTTAGCCATTTGCGCTGGAAAAGGAAGGCCGTACTGGTCTGTAATGTATTCGTAATCTTTTACATTTATATGACCATTATACATAGCATAGTTTGCTATGTCTTTATTTCTATTATTTAAGAAATTATCGGAAGAAGAATTAGAGCCTCCTAAAAATCTTGTTATAGCACGCAAGTTTTCTATACACCATTCTTCTGTTTTATCGCTATCAGGTATAGCTTGCCTAGGAAAACCATAATTATTTACTGCCATTTTTATTCTTTATATGGTATGAGTCTGCCATTTTCACGTTTGTAATAAACAAACCCTATATTATTTAACTTCGATTCACCAAATTTAACACTTTTTTCGTATATGTCTATGTCATGTATTAAACATAGCCCAAAAGCTATAACACGGTCTGTATTTTTTACACCATAATTAGCTAATTCGTCTAACAAATCCATAAACCAAATGTCACCACAATTTTCTTCTACATACTTATGTAGATACTGCTCCATTACTGACTTAGTATGCTTATTCATTTGTATACCAAATCTATTTCTATTTACACTTTTAGGGGAATGTGCAGCAGTAGGTCGCTCTTTCATAAATTTCATTCCACCCATTCTTTTAAAGTAATCTATTATACCAATTTTTGTAAACTCTATTAACATTTTTGAGTTATAATAAACAGCTAGCTTTAAACATCCATCCCAAAACTCTTCAGCAGTTTTTGGTCTTTCTGTATACTCTGCAACAACATAGTTGCTAGGCATATCAACACTATAAAATCTTCTATATATAATAGCACTACCTAAAGATTTAGAACTTTTTGCTGTGTCCTGGTCGTATGAATCAATGCCACCTATGTCAAGTCCTTGATAATCAGTCATTGGGTGTGATAATATTTTATAAGGACCAGAATCATCAGGCATCCACTCAACATACATCTCTTCACCAATCCATTCAAGCCTACCAGATTGTATCTGGTTCTCAGTTTTAGGAGATGACATTATAGTACCTCTTTGCTCATTTATGTTTGCTACATTAAACTTAGAGGATTTAGTTTGTAAAAAAGCCTCTTCTACTGTAAGTGGATAGTTTTGTATATGTAAATTAAAACCTTTGGAGTTGGCTCCTTGTTTTAGTTGAGACCTTTCGTTAAGTAATTTTTTTTCTGCACCATCTATATCCGACACACCACTTTCAATATTAAAAAATCCATGGTAACATTTTGTGGCTGGTATAAACATAGGTATAAGATTAAATGCATCTGCATTGTAATACATATCCATAAAGTCTTTAGATGATGATTCTATGTCACCACCAGTACCACCAATTATAGGAACACCATATTGTATATCGCCATCCATAAAACAAGCTTTAGAAGACATGTATGCATTTAGAAGTTCTTTAAATTCACCTGCCTCTTCAAATACCATAACAGATAAACGCTCACCTTTAAACACTTCTGGATTACTCATTGTTCTGCAATGTATAGAAGATTGAAATCCTCCTACGTTCCATTTACCATCTCTGTCTTTTTTCTTGTAGCCAGACTTTAAAAGAGCATCAGCATCTTTTATTATAGAATGCCTAAATATAGGTTGTTGATTAAAAAGACCATTTTTAACTTTACCAAAAAAAGAATCAGCTGTTACTTGTAGTCCTGCAGCTATTCCTATTTCGTTAAATGGATAAAATGTAAATTCTTGTGCTAATATTCCTGAGTTCATATAACTAAAGCCTTTGTCACGAGCTTTAATTACAATCATACCTTTTTCCTCATCTTTACATGTTTCAAATAAGTCAAAGTATTCTTTGTCCATATCTCTATACCAAGGAGCAATAAGTGTTTTACGCCCACCTTTTTCGCCACTGCTACCCAGTATTTTATAAAAATTAAGATAATAGTAATGTTTGCCAGATATAGGAGCCATACCCCTTGGCTTATAGCCATTCTTACATCTTTCAATTTGCTCATCCCAAAACTCCCTGTAAGAAATGCTTTCTTGATTGAGGTCAGGTATTCCTTCATAAATAATTGGTTGGTATTTTTTTATACTACCCACTATAAGATTGTTTCTTTTCTAAGTAATTCATTTCGGCATCACCAGATATTTTAGTACGCTGACCTCTTCTTTCTATTGCATCAAGTAATTTTTGTCTAGTAGATAATATTTTATCTATACCAATCATTACCTTTTGCATATCATTAGCGTTTTCCTCTGTTATGGTAACAGTTTTTAATAAAGTGGTGTACTCGTTTATCTTTTCGTTAAAAGCTCGTAGTTGAGCATCTAGTGGGTCAAACTGAAGTTCTTTATATCTATTAATTGCGTTAGCAATTTTTTTATTTTTTTGGCCCTTCCAGTCATAGTCTTTAAACACAGCGCTACTTATAGCTCTAGCTCTTTCTGACTCGGTAAAATGCCTGTAAATGCTATCATAATCACAATACAATGCAACCCATAACATACCATTATTACCAAGTGACTTTGTTTCTAATACTTCTCTGAATTCTTCAACAGCGTTTATAGAGTCATCCATTATGACTTTACCTGTCTTGTCTAAATCTACTAAATACATTAATTTGCTTTAAGCTCGGTGACCATTAACATAGTTGGATGAGTAATTTCTTCTACTTGTTCCTCAACTTTTTCACCATGTTCAGTCCTATACCTATAGTAATAAGTAATAGAATTGCCCCCCACTATTAAATATTTATTGTTTACTACCTCGTAACCTAAATCTATGTAATCAAATAGAACATCACACTCATTATAACAAAAGTAATCTGCCCCCATATCTACATATCCTTTTACAACTCCACTCTTACTTTTTCTAATAACACCAAAATTTGTTTTCGTCATAATACAAATATATAAAAAAAAGACGACTCGAAAGTCGCCTTCAATTATTAATCAAAACTACCAAATCATGATTAAATTAAAACCCTGCGCAAAGGTAAAAAAATTTTTTTTCTAATCAAACTGCTCTACTGGTCCACCAGCTTTCATGTAAGAAACCTTACCACCTTGTTTTTTAAAACCTTTCTTTTTTAATGCGTCAAACAAAGCTTGTCCACCTTGTTTCATATATCCCATTTTTTCTTTCTTTTTTTTCATACCAGGCATAACTATATTTTTTAAATTAATTTTATTTTATTCGTATTGACTTAATTGACCACCTTTTTTATAACTTTCAGATGTCCCGCGTGCTGCATAGCGATTGAGCTTACCAGGTCTGTTCAAAGCTTTTTTTCTTTTAAAGTCTCGAACTGATTCGTCTTCGTTAATTATATTTAAATCAGCTCTATTAGGAGAGTTTACTTTAACAGATGTTTTATTTTGAGAACGCATTGACTTTGCTCTTTGATTTAATATAGCTTTTCTTACAGATAAACTATCAGACTTTCTTTTTTTCTTACCAGGCATTTCTTGTCGTTTTGTTTGTCAAATATAAAAAAAAATATTTTATGTTTTTATGAGTGCGATTGTCTTATAGTGTAGTGCCCCCTACATTGCATAATTTTGCACACCCACCCCCTGTTAATTTTCTTCTTCAACAGCAGTCACATTGTGTGACATCCTAACTGTTGGGGATTAAGACAACAGATAATTATTACTTTAAATATATATAAAGCTTATGGACTTCATAGCTGATATTAAAAGTAAATTGTTAGGTTCTACGGAACAAGCTAGTGCAGGGCATTCTGCAAGCGAGTTGGAAACAACTGCAATTGAAAGCCAATTACCTTACGGTTGGTTCGATGATTATCGTCGTGCTAATGTAGGTAATTACTCACAGCTCCGTCTCGAGAAAGCCGAACATCCTGAATTTAGTGGTGCTACTAAAGTACACAACGTTCAGTTTGTTAAGTGCAAGCCTTCCCAAGGGAAAGTATTTGTAACTTGGTTTTTTCCTGACCTGTCTACAGTTAATGTAGAGGGTCAGCAAGATAGAATGGTAACTCTCACCACAGAGGGTTCTATGCCATCTTCCGAGAAAGGTGCTTTGAGAAAAGCTATGTCTTGTCTCCGTGGTCTCAGACTTATTGAGGCTGATGATGAATTCTTACATCCAAAGTTCTTCGCTTATATTGAGCGTGAAACAGGGTTTAGTATAGATGACTTGTCAGACAAAAGTAAGTTCAACCCATCAAGTAAGGATAATTACCGTCCTTACAAGATTCCTGGTTTGATTCTTAACATTGTTAACCACACAAGCGACGTGCTTATGTCGTGGTTTCAAGACAAAGAGTTTAACCTCAAGGAGTTGTCAGGTGTTGAGCTACAATGTAAGCTGAGTAGTGCTAACGGCAAGACGTATATTATGTCTAAGTCGGGTACTCGCCAACCTCTAAGAAAGGCTAACGGTGTTAAAGCTGTTGACCAATCAGACGCTATTGTTAGTAGCGACGAGGACGACGACTTTTAGAGCCTAACAATTATAGGGGTGTGCTTTGTGGTGCACCCCTTTTCTCACTGTCATCCACTACATACCCAGTAGTGTACCACGCGTTAACTTTAATATATATAATTTGTTTGTTTGTGTGTGGATGAACTACCCTCACACGACTACATTCACTCCTTAGACACGTACTACATACACAGTTGTTGCGTTATGCTGGGCTGTAATGCGTTGATACATAGTAGTTTAATGGGTTGTTTTTTCTTCTTCCCAATCGGTTCCCTTTTTTTAGTTTGGGTTCTGTGCTCTATTTAGAAGATTGAGCTGTAATACGTAGTAGCTTACGTTATTCTATACAAAGTTAGTTAAAATAAATTACATTGTCAAGCGTTTTGTTTTAGAATCCTACAACTCTCTATTTATATTTAAGAGATTGAAAGTTATTAACATATAATTATCAGGCAAGAGTAACTAGCAGTCAAACTCTTACAATCTCATACTGCTTGTCCATTGACAATAACAAAAGAGAGCCTATTTTAATTTAAACACATCATGAGCAGTAACATAGGTTGCAAACTATAGAACTGCTTGTAGTAAGTCCCTTATCGAAGTCATAGATTTGGGTAGACTTTGCCGTGGCGGATAACCCTCGGCCCTGACAAATTGTATCGTAAAGTGCGATGAGCTTTACAATAGTATACTTGACGGCGCTGTAGCCTTATGAATTACAGGAGACCGTACAGACAAGCAACGAGTTGGTGTGTTTTATTACGCTGAAGAGCATCTCTAAAAGTTAACACAATAGTGTGTTACAGAACCATTGATGCCAAGGCAACACCTAAGCA
>CERP01005166.1_pt1 | contig 13988 bp, 9 predicted proteins | sample 530801 | NCBI WGS metagenome assembly CERP01 (sample SAMEA2620991, study PRJEB7988) | marine metagenome | biome: marine biome (ENVO:00000447); feature: surface water layer (ENVO:00002042); material: "saline water (ENVO:00002010), including plankton (ENVO:xxxxxxxx)" | depth 5 m | reverse complement strand
AGGAACCACAATGAGCGAAGAGGCAATCCAAGACACTGGATCTCAGGAAGTCGCAGCGGATGCTGCTGTAGAGGCGGCACCAAGTTTTCTGGAGAGTTTACCAGAGGATTTACGCAATGAACCCAGCTTGCGTACATTTACAGACCCGTCTGCATTGGCGAAAAGCTATGTTAATGCGCAGCGTCTGATCGGGGGCGACAAAGTTGGCAAGCCACAATCAAGCTGGACATCTGACCAGTGGGGCGAGTTTTATGCTGCCGCCGGGCGTCCAGAGGGGCCAAGCGGTTATGAGCTTCAAGTTGATAAGGGCGTGTTCGGTGATAGTTCTTTGGAAGGATTACGCACTGCGGCGCATGAGGCTGGCTTGAACGGCACGCAAGCGCAACGCATGGCAGAGTTTTTGCAAACGTCTGTTACAAATATTCAGAGCGGCTTTGAGGAACAAGCAGATAGTTTGCGCCAAGAGGGCGAGATGGAATTACGCCAAGAGTATGGGAAAGCTTTTGAGCAAAAGGTTGATATGGCTAGATCTGCGGCTGTGCAGTTTCTAGGCAATATTGATTTGCTTAATGAGATACAGCTTGCTGATGGCAGAATGTTAGGCGATCACCCGGAAGTGATTAGGATGTTTTCACGCATTGCAGAGGGCATTGGTGAGGATAATCTTGAGGGTGATCCAACGGAATTGATTATGACGCCAGAAGAGGCATCACGGCAGCTTACTGAGGTGATGCGTGAAGACGGCCCATATTTCAATAAAGCGCATCCAGAGCATGATGCTTATGTGCGCGAGGCAACTCGTTTGTTTGAGTTCCGCTAAGTGGATAACCGCAAGGCCCACGCGACAAGCCTGTGTGTCAGGTGGAGTGACTGCCCTAAGCAGTAAGCACGGCCCCGCAAGGGATAACCAAGCGCAGCAATCTGAAACCTAAACTGTAGAAAGGTGATGCAATGTCTTCACAAATCACTACGGCTTTTGTCAATCAGTTCTCAGCAAACATCCAAATGCTGTCACAGCAAATGGGTTCACTGCTGCGTAATGCAGTAGACAGCGAGAGCGTGAATGGCGAGAAAGCCTTTTTTGATCAGGTCGGTAGCGCTGCTGCTGTTCTGAGAACAACTCGCCACGCGGATACCCCGCTAATTGATACCCCACATAGCCGCCGTATGGTTACGCTGTCTGACTATGAGTATGCAGATCTTATTGACGATCAGGACAAAGTGCGCCTGCTTGTTGATCCGACTTCGACTTATAGCCGTGCGGCTGCTGCTGCTATGGGTCGCGCAATGGATGACGTTGTCATCTCAGCGGCTTTAAGTAGCGCTAAAACCGGCAAGGACGGCTCTACATCTACAGCGTTTGATACATCAAACAATCAAATCGCTCAGGGTAGTGCTGGTCTGACTTTGGCTAAGTTAATCGAAGCTAAAGAAATTCTGGATAGCGGCAACGTAGATCCTTCAATCCCTCGCCACATCATTGTGTCACCTAAGCAAATCTCTGACTTGCTGAACAACACAACGGTAACGTCGAGCGATTTTAACACTGTCAAGTCTTTGGCAATGGGTGAGATCAACAGCTTTGTTGGTTTTAACTTTATTGTTTCAAACCGCTTGGGTGTTGACGGATCGTCAAACCGCCGGGTAATCGCGTTTGCTCAGGACGGAATCAAGCTTGCTGTAGGCAAAGAGCCATCAGCCCGCATTGATGAACGTGCTGATAAATCTTACGCAACACAAGTCTACTACTGTCAGTCTGTCGGTGCTACACGCATGGAAGAGGCCAAGGTCGTAGAAATCTTGTGCCAAGAGTAAGGAGACTAAAACATGGCTACTGTTTACTCAGTACAACAGACTAATGCGACTGCAGACCCTGTTGTAAAAAACCCGTCAAATGTTCTAGGTGGTCGTATCCGCGTAGCGCATGGCGTTTATGAAGCATCTTCACTGGCATCTGGCGATGTCATTCAGATGTTTACCTTGCCTGATGGCGCACGCTTGCTGGAAGGCTCGCTTGCCCATGACGCGCTTGGTGGCTCAACAACCTTGTCAGTAGGGTATGCAGCGCATACCAATTCTGCTGGCACTGCTGTTTCTGCCGCTGCTGCTGCGTATAAGGCTGCTGCTGCCTCTACATCTGCTCAAAAAGTAGATATCTTGGCAACATTGGCTTTAGGCTCAGGAACAGTCACAGATACCAATGAAGACGGTATGATTGTTACTGCAACAATGGGCGGTGCTGCTGGCACAGGCACCATTGAGGTAACCATCAAATATGTGGTAGACTAAGAGAGCGGGGCGGGAAACCGCCCCCTTTCCTTACTTGGAGAGATTTATATGACCAGTACGGTTGACATAGCAAACTATGCTTTGAACATTCTAGGCGCATCCAACATTTCTACGTTAGATGAAAACAGTAAAGCGGGCCGTATTGTAAACCAAAGGTATGAAGGTGTACGCGATGCTGTATTCCGGGCGCATCCTTGGAATGCGTTGATTAGACGCGCAGAGCTTGCGCAAGAAACAACAACGCCTGCCTTTGGATATGCACATCAATATCCACTTCCAACAAACCCGTTCTGCCTGCGCGTGCTAGAGTTCAGCAATGGCTCGCTGTCTTACCCGCAAGACAATATGACGAACAATACCGGTGGGCCGGTGTTTGTTATTGAGGGGCGTAAGGTTTTAACTGACGAAGGCACGGCCAAGATTAAATACATTGCGCGAATAACTGACGCGAATGAGTATGATGCTGGCTTGATCGAAGCGCTTTCTACGCGATTGGCGGCAGAGATATGTTACGCGATTACTGGCTCAACCAGTATGGTGCAGATTACGCTTTCTATGTATGAGGCTAAGATCAAGGAAGCGAGGTTTGTGGATAGCACAGAGGGTGCGCCGCAGCGTATTGAGGCCAGCGATTTTATTGAAGCGAGGTTCTAATGGCTCGCTCAGCACCAGCGTTTAGCTCATTTACGGCAGGCGAAATTAGCCCACGCCTTGAAGGGCGCATAAACATTGAAAAGTACAAGGAAGGTCTGTCAGACCTAACCAACATGGTTGTGATGCCGCACGGCGGTGTTACGCGTAGACCCGGCACAGAATACTTGGGCGAGGTCAAAAGCAGTTCTGTTAAAACCAGACTTGTGCCATTTCAGTTTAAAACAACCGACACATATATTTTGGAGTTCGGCAATCAGGTCATGCGTGTGTTCCGCAATGGCCTGCAAGTTTTAGTTAGTGCAAGCAAAACCATTACGGCGATCACCAAGGCAAGCCCCGGTGTTTTAACTAGCAGTAGCCACGGCTATAGCAATGGCGATGAGATCTATGTCGAAAGCATAGGTGGGATGACAGAGCTTAATGGCCGCAACTATCGTGTTGCGAATGTCACGACAAACACGTTTACGCTGCAAGATCTGTTTGGCAATGCGATAAACACAACCAGCTTTACCACATACACATCAGGCGGTACGGCCACGGAGATTTACGAAACGGCAGCGCCTTATGCGGAAGCTGACTTGTTTGATCTGCGTTTTGTGCAGTCTGCTGACACGATGTACATTGTTCACCCCAGCTACAATGTGCGTACATTAACGCGCACTGATCACAATGCATGGACGTTTGCCACTGTAAGCTTTAGCGGATCACCATCACCGGGTTTGTCTGGTGCAAACAACCGGCCAAGCGTTGTTACATTCTTTGAGCAGCGTCTTGTGTTTGCCAACACGAACAATAATCCGCAGACTATTTGGTTTTCTAAGAACGGTGACTACACCAATTTTACGGTTGGCACTGCTGACGATGACGCGCTGATCTATACGATTGCGTCTAATCAAGTGAATGCTATTCGCTATCTCTCAGCAACAAGAGTTCTAACGATAGGCACAAGTGGCGGCGAGTACGTTTTGACCGCCACGAATGACGGGCCTATCACGCCAACAACTACGCTTATCCGAAAATACAGCAACTATGGGTCTGCTCAGGTAGAGCCGGTGCAAGTTGCAGATGTTACTCTGTTTGCCCAGCGCGGCGCAAGAAAGCTTAGAGAGTTTAGATATGCCGGTGAGGTCAACACTGCGGGCTATCAAGCGCCAGACATGACTATATTGGCTGAGCATATCACAGAGGGCGGGCTTGTGCAGTTTGCATACCAGCAAGAGCCAGACAGCGTTATATGGTGCATTCGTACAGATGGCACGCTGCTAGGCTTAACCTATCGCCGGGAAGAAGAGGTTGTTGCTTGGCACAAGCATGTAATCGGCGGTGTGTTCGGCTCTGGGCAGGCTATTGTTGAAAGCATTGCCACACTGCCTACGGACAGCGGTGAGGATGAGCTTTACATGATTGTAAAGCGCACGATCAACAGCGTTACTAAGCGTTACGTTGAGGTGTTAAAGACGTTTGACTTTGGTAGCGATACAACGGCTGCATTCTTTGTGGATAGCGGGCTAGTGTATTCTGGCGGTGCTGTAACCAGCCTGTCTGGTCTTTATCACCTAGAAGGACAGACTGTTGATATCTTAGCCAATGGCGCAACGCACCCAGACAAGACTGTTAGCAATGGATCTGTTCCCTTGGATTTTTCCACGACAACGGCAGCTATCGGCTATGGTTACACTAGCTCTATGCAGACGTTGCGCATTGAAAGCGGATCTGTTGATGGCACAAGCCAAGGCAAGCCCAAGCGCATCCATGCAATCACTCTTCGCATCTATGAAAGTGTCGGCATCGAGGTTGGCAACGATAGCTCAGAAATAGATCGTATTCCGTTCCGCGATAGTTCTATGAATATGGATGAGGCAATACCGCTATTCACAGGCGATAAAAACATTGAGTTCAAAGGTGGTTTTGACGATGATGATCGTATCTACGTGCAGCAAAGCCAAGCGCTGCCGCTAACCGTCTTAGGATTGTACCCGCGCATGAATACGTTTGACATATGACGGTAACTTACCAGAGAGAAGAGTTTGCCAACGTAAGGGATGAAATTATGCCCTTGTGCGAGCGGCATTGGGAAGAGGTTGCCTATGATAAAGAAACCTTAAAGTTAAATCCTAGTTGGGATATGTATGAAAAAATAGATGCGGCTGGCCTTCTTAATGTTTTTACATTGCGAGATGGCGATATTTTAGCTGGATATTTGTTTATAACCGTTATGCCTCACTTGCATTATAGGGAGCATCTTTTTGCAAGTAGTGATATACTCTACATAGATCAAGAATACCGAAAAGGGCATACCGCTGCCAAATTGCTGCGTTTTGCTGAAAAAGAAATAAAACATTTAGGTGTTTCTATAATGGCTGTAAGCACTAGAGTTCAGAAACCTCTTGATAAATTGTTTGTTCGCTTGGGTTACAAAAACACTGAGCGAGTTTATGCTAAGAATTTGAGGCAACAAAATGGCTGATCCACTTACAATTGCGGCGGTAGTTACTGCGGGCGCGTCTGTTGTTGGCGGCGTGCAGGCGAAGCAAGCTTCTGACAAGGCTGCTAAGGCTGCTCAAAACGCGGGTGAGTTTAACGCACAAATAGTTGAGCGTGATATTGACCTATTTGAAAAGCAGCGCGGTATATTAAATGCGCAATTTGCAATTGATCAGCAAAGAACGCGCACGGCGTTTGAGCAAAACGTACAGTCAAAAGTACGCGCAAGTACGGGTTATGCTGGGTTTGATATGAGCCAAGGCACGCCAATGCAGGTATTACGCACAAACGCTAGGGAATTTGATTACCAGATGGCGGTCAACGGGTTCAACAACGAAATATCAAATATGCAAATTAGCGATGCTCAAGAGCAAGCGCGTCTTAATGCAGAGCTTTCGCGCATGGAGGGCGGCATGGCCGCTGCTTCTGCTAGAGCGCAGGGCACTGCATCTTTGATAGCCGGTATTGGTGGGGGTGCGCAAACGGCATATACCTCTGGCTTACTTGGCCCGTCATCACCATCATCTAGCTTAGCTCCTATGACTAGCTTACGTCCAACAGCAAGGCCGACATAATGAGAATACCTGTTTATACCGCAGAAGGCCAAGTGACCCGCGAAGCGCCGGGCCAGCAAATACGTGCTAGAATTAGCCCGCAGCAAGTTGCGCAAGCGGAGATTGCAAAGTCTGCGCCCGCTAAGGAATTACTTTCTCAGGCGGGTAAGTATGCAGAAACGCGTTATAAGATTGAAACAGAGAACAATCTAAACGAGGCTTTGCTTGATGCACAAGAAGCACTGCGTGAACGGCGTGATGAGTTAGAGAAATCTGACAATTACCACAATGTTTTAGATGGCGATGATCCCGTTTGGACGCGGGAGACTGAGGATTTAAAGCAAGGTCTTCTTGAAAAGGTTGGTCGTGACAAATATGCATTACAGCAATTTAATGCACGTTTTAATCAGCTAGAGCTTCAAAACAGATTTTCTTTGCGCGATGGCATTGATCGTCGCATTGAGATTGCTGCCGCGCAAAACCGTGCGCGTTTATTGCAAAACGCAGAAGATCGCGTTGCCAATAGTCTTGATCTGTCTGAGGTAAGCCTCATTCTGCAAGAAGTGTTTAATGATACGGAAAATCTGGCGACTATAGGTGCAGGCAATCCAGAGGTATTAAACGAACAGCAATATAAATTCCTTTACAATGCTGCATTTCGTTCTTTGGAAAAAAACGCAGATGAAAGCGAAAGCGGCGTAAGCTTTGTGGACGAAATACGTTCTGCTTTGCGTGACGGGCTTTCAGAGGAAGACCAAGCGGCCCTTGACGCCGCTGGAAAAGGAGAGGCTTACGGAACCGGCGAGGGGCGTATATCGACACCCCAGACTGCATATGTCTATGGTTTGATGAAAATGCTTGATCCTAGCGATCAGGCTAAGCTTTTAAAGTCTGTAGGTGCAACTCAAACATATCTTGAAGGGCCAGATCTTGCGCAGCAAAGTGCGCAAATACTTGCTAAGTCGAATGCGGATGAAGCCCTTAGCTCAATGTCTGTTTACATGGATGAGCTTTCTAATGGTCAAACTCTTTCATCGGCTGTTATCGAAAATTTAAAGGATGATCTTGTCGGTTACTTTCCAAGCTTAAATGCAAAAGACCAGCAAAAGGTATTAGATGCGTTTACAGACTTAGACAATTTGAATGGCTTTCAAATAAGTTTTGGAAAAAGATCAAACGCCTTAAACATAGATCAGGCAATTGAGGGTTTAAAGGAGGGGTTTGAGGGCAGAGAGGGCATTGATACTAAGCTTGAGCAAAAAACAATTGAACTTGCTGAGAAGTATAAAGCTAATTTGATGAGCGCCATGCAGCCCGGTGGAGATGCGATTGCTTTTGCACAAACAACAAAAATGGATGGCGTAAATATTGAGCCTGTTGATTTATCTGCGGCGGCAGTATCAAACGGCACTAGCGGGCTTGCTCGTCGTTTAACTGCGGGTAAAAAAATTCAAGCTCTCAACGGCTTAGATTATGTTCCGCTGCTTTCTAAGGGCGAGGCGCAAGAAGTCATCAGTCAAATGGATCAAGTCGGCGGCGCTGACGCAGTGTTTTATCTTGATCAGGTCACAAGCGACTTAACACAGGCAAGCGCTGGAATATTGATAGAAGAATTAAGCCGTGCGGGGCTTTCTCCTGAGTATGTGCAGGCTATGTATGTGGATGATGCAAAAGTAAGGTCTGATATCATTGCCTTAAAAGATGTTGATATGAAGACGATTAAAGATGGGCTTCCGTCAATTCAAAAGACTGGTGCGACAGGCGTTACTCAAACGATAAATAATAGCAACGCTTTGCAGAAGTACAGATCTGCGTATGTTGCTGGCGGCGATGAGGCGGCTGCGTTTGCTCAGTTTGAACAGCAAAGGGCCTTGGCTGAAAAGCTTGCATATTCTTATGTTGCCAAGGGCGAAAGTGTTGATAATGCAGTTGAAAAGGCCATGGGATCAATATTCCCTGATGAGGTTGTTATTGGCAGAAACCAGAACTTTTTAGTGCCAAAGACCTTTAAGCCTTCAAATATTGAAAGCGCCACAGAGGGCTTGTTGCAAAACAATATATTATCCAGATTTGATTTTGTTCCCTTGAGTGACCCTAGATACGGTTTTTTAGAGAATGTTGATATCTCAGAAGCCTCCTTGCGCACAACGGGAGTTTGGTTGAACAATGGAACCGGCGATGGCTTAATTCTTCACTTTGATCTTAACGGTGCGCATATTCCTGTTTATCTGCAAGGTGAAAATCCGCTTTTTGAGGTGAAGTTTTCCACGCTTGATCAGCTTGATTTAAATAAGCTTGCATCATCAGATATCGGCCTAACGCCTAATAACCTCTTGGATTACTCTACCGGCTTTAAGCCTGTTACCATAGAAACCAAAGGGGCGGGAACTGCGCCGGTAGCTTCTGAGTTTCCCGGCCTTGACCCATCCTTAACTAATGTTCGTGAGTGATTAAATGCGTCCACGCCCACTAAGACAAGACAATTTGGTTATTAGGGCGGCGGGTTATGCCGACCTGTCTGTAACCGCTGGCGAAGTCTTTAGTCAGGCTGCATCTGCGCCCGCGGCTGGGGGGCTTCTTAAGCAATCATGGCAAACTGCAAACAGCTTGTTTGAGGGGCTAACGGAAGAAGAGCGTGAAGCTGCGCGTGAAAATCAGCGTCAACGGGATTTACGAAAGTCTGCATTAGAGGCACAGCTTGACGTAGAGACTGATGAAATAAGACGCGAAAATCTTTTAAGCGAAATAACATCCCTGTACCAAGAGCCAGAAGTGGCAAGGGATGAGCAAGTCCAGAAGATGATTGACGATGGCAGGCTGGTTTCACCAGATGTGCTAAACGAAGAATTTGGCGATATGGTTACATTTGATGAGCCTATGTCACGCGAAAAAGCAGAATTGTTTTACAAGAACAAGCGTGAGCAAGTCGTGCGCAATGCAATTATGGAGAAAGGCTTAGATGACGTTGCTGGGTACAGCGCGTTATTTGCTGGTTCATTAGTGTCTGCCGCTGTCGATCCTGTTGAGCTTGGTGCTGCGTTCATTCCGTTTTTCGGCCCGGCAAAGCGTGCGCAGATGGCTTCTAGGTTTGGCAAGGTGCGCGGCGCAACGATAGTAGGAACTGGGGAAGGCTTTGCCGGTGCGTTGTTAACTGAGCCTTTGTACTACGGGCTTTCTAAGCAGCAACAGCTGGATTACAGCATGGGCGATGCTTTGTTGAATGTGGGTGTTGGCACGTTTCTAGGCTCTGGTATTGGCACTATTCGTGGCATCTTTTCGCCCAAGCAAATAGATTATAAGGCTGCGTCTGAGATGGCTAAGCCAGAGGTTGATGTTATTACTGATACTCAACCTGTTGTGATCCCGCCTGCCCGCGATATACCGCAAGAAGAGCTAGACCTTAAAGCTAAAGCGGCAGCTAAAAACTCAATTGCAAACCATAACGTTCTTGGCGGCGTTGATGTTGCCCAAACTGCTTTGCAACAATTGGTAACGGATCAGGCTGTAAGCGTTAAGCCAGTAATGCCAAAGTCTGTAAGTCGGCCAGACCATATTGTAGAATTTATAAAAAGATCTGGCGGGATTAACGACAAAGACGTTACCTTTCGCGGTGAATTGTCCAGCATGGATGCTCGCAGCGTTAAGGGGTATTACACAAAAAGCGGTAAGTATGTCGTTCCAAGCATTAGCAACCCAGACGGCTTAAGCCTTGATGAAATGGCTGAGTTGGCCGCAGAAGCTGGATACATTAGCAAGCGTGATACAAATGAGCTTACTGATGCAATTCGTGAAACCTTGCGTGGCAATTATAAATTTGCGGCTCAAGATCTTGATGCTGCGGAAGACTGGCGTGCTATATCTGATGCGATAAACGATTTTGAGGCTGACATTGAGGCGCGTGAAAACGTGCGATTGCAGTTGGTTGATTTAGGTTTTAATGAGCCAAGCGATGATGTGGTTGCTCTGATAACATCAGATATGAATAGGCGCGGCGTTTCTGTTGAAGAGGCTGCGGAAACATTTGATTACAGTATGCGGGCTGCTGAAAGTGAAATACTCGCACGGCATGGCAACGATCCAGAAAGCGATATTGCTGCTGATTTCAATGCATCGGCAAGGTTTGATGAGTTCTTAGACCAGACTACTGATGACGTAGAGGCTGAGATAGATGCTGAGATTGTGCGAGACGATCAAATAATTCGACAGCTTTCAGAAGCTGGTGACTTAGACGAACAAGATTTGGCCTCTTTGGCAGAGCTAGAGGCGGTTGAGGCGCATACAGATGCGTATAAAGAGCTTACGGAAGCTGCAACATTTTGTATGATGAGGCCATAAATGGCAGATTGCTTAAAATATATAGACAGCATAAATGCAGACCGGCTTTCAGACCAAGAGCTTGCTGACATTATTGAAGACTTGCAATCTGTTAAGCAGTCAAGAAAATCGCAAAACGCACTAAAGTCTTTAGAAGATAGTATATTTGAGCGTGGCGCATATCTTGTCAAAGAGGCAGAGCTTGCAAAAAAAATAGAACGGCGTAATCGCTACAAAAACATTCTTAAAGAAAAGGAACTAATGGAGCTTGCTGATCGCGCAGACAAGGCAACAAGCAATCCGTCTTTGGGATTGGAGGGTGCTTTAGTTGGTGTGAACGCGCCGTTTGCGGGTGCGCAACGTTCTGTTGACAGCTTAATGAACGCGCTCGGCGGTGAGTATTTTGGCGGTTTGGTAGCTGATTTAAGAAAAACAAATCTTGTTGCTCAGTTTAACAATATGAGCAAAGATTTTGAAATGCAGGTTTCAAGAGCGCTGGAAAACTTTAACCTTAAAAAACCGCTTGATGATATTAACGCCAGCAAAGATGCCAAAAAGATAGCTGAGATTATGTTTAAGTATCAGCGGTCCACATTGCAGCGTGAGAATAAGGCTGGCGCGTATATACGCTTAAAAGAAGGCCGGGTTGTTCGCGCAAGCCACGATGTTCGCAGAATGACTAAAGCGGGTAAAGATAAGTGGGTTACCTATATGATGGATGGCGGGCGTCTTAACTGGTCTAAGACTGCTGACGGTGATTTTGTGGATGCGACTAATGAGGCAAAGATAGCTTTTCTTGAAAGATCTTATGATGCCATTACAACCGGCGTTAGGATTTCTACGGATAGGACTGAGTTGGGGAAAGCTTTTAGCGGCCCTAAAAACCTAGCAAAGTCTCGCAGCGCATCATCTGTGTTTACATTTAAGAATGCAGATACTTGGTATAACTACGATCAAGAGTTTGGGCGAGCATCACTGCGCGAGGCTTACGTGCAAGACTTGCAAAGCTCTATTCGATCAATTGCCATGATGGAGCGTTTTGGCACAAATCCAGAGGCAATGTTTGAGCGCGTAAAGCAAAGATTACTGCAAAAACACAGATCCGATCCGCAAAAAGTTAAAGACTTAAAGCGTGAGGGAAAGCTGTTAAACTTTGACGCAATGCTTGCAGAGGTTACTGGCGATGTAAATGTTGGTTCGCACACTGACTTAGCTCGCTGGATGCATGGCTACAGAAGCATTCAAACAATGGCAAAGCTTGGTGGTGCGTTTATATCTGCGTTTTCAGATGTTGCGTTTATTGCCTCAAACAGAATTTATCAAGGCCGTAGCTTGATGGATGCTTGGGGCGATAGTTTTTCTGCGGTGTTTAAAGGCATGAAGCAAGGAGAGATGCGAGAGTTTGCGGATCGCATGGGCATAGGGCTAGAGGCTCAGCTTGGTGATTTTATGTCTCGCTTCAATGCGTCTGATGACATCCCCGGCCAAACGTCAAAACTGCTAAGCACATTCTTTAAGCTTAACTTGTTGCAGCCTTGGACGGAAGCCAATAAGCGCGGTGTTACCCTAATGATTGCAAATGATCTTGGCAGAGAGGCCGGTAAGCGCTTTGATAAGCTTCCAGAGGATTTGCAGCGCGTTCTGACTATTTATGACATTGATGCTCCAAAGTGGGAAAAGGTGCGTAAAGGTGTAAAGAAAGGGCCAGATGGTAGGGATTACATTGTTCCCGGCGAGGTGCCTGATGCAGATGTACGTGAAAACGTATTTAATTTGCTAACTAATGAAGCAGAGTTTTCCGTGCCTTCACCCGGAGCTAGAGAAAGATCTATTCTGCGGCAAGGATATAGGCCGGGTACGTTTGCGGGTGAGGCCATTAGATTTGTTGGTCAGTTTAAATCATTTGGCGTATTGGGCTTAACTAAGAACGTAGGGCGTCAAATGTACGGTTACGGCGCAAAGACAAAGCGCGAGCAGTTTAAGCGTGGGCTTGGTGCAAATGTTGGAATTATCAACACAATAGCTGGTACAACCCTTCTTGGCTATTTTGTTATGCAGGCCAAAGAGGTTATGAAGGGCCGTGAGCCTAGACCGGCAAGCGCAGAAACCTTTGTAGCCGCAGCTTTGCAGGGTGGCGGCTTAGGAATATACGGTGACTTTTTGTTTGGGCAGGCAAACCGTTTTGGCGGTGGTTTCTTAGGAACAGTAGCAGGGCCGGGGATTAGCACAATTGGAGAGGCTGTTGATTTATTCTCGCGCACTAGAGATATAGTTCTTACTGGCGAGGGTGACGCAAGGGGCGATGCAATTAGGTTGATAAAGAGCAATATGCCTTTTGCAAATTTGTTCTATACGCAGCAAGCTTTGGATTACATGATTTGGTATCAGCTGCAAGAAACAATAAATCCGGGTTATCTTCAACGCATGGAGCAGCGTGTTAAAAGAGATAACGATCAAGAGTTTTGGATGCGTCCGTCCAGCGTTGTTGCAACTGGCGGTGGGTTTAGATGACTTTCCAAAACTGCAAATTTATGGTAAAGCACTCTTAGCAGAGGAAGTAAGATGACAGTATCAAGCAGCACAAGCAAGGTAAGCTATAACGGCAATGGTTCTACCACTGTCTTTGCCTATACGTTCAAGGTCTTTGACCAAGATGATTTGACTGTCATTGTTCGGTCTTCCACAGGCACCGAAACAACGCAGACTATTACAACCAACTACACCGTAAGCGGTGTGGGTGATGCTAATGGCGGCAATGTCACGATGGTTACTGCGCCTGCTTCTGGTGAGACGCTGACAATCTTGCGCGAGCAACCGCTAACGCAAGGCTTGGATCTTGTGCCGAATGATCCATTTCCAGCGGGCAGCATGGAAGACAGCTTAGACAAGCTGACATTTATGGTGCAAACGCATGAGGAAGAAATTGCCCGGTCAATCAAGGCATCTAAGACAAACACAATTACATCCACAGAGTTTACTGTTTCTGCGGCAGATCGTGCCAACAAGGTGTTTGGCTTTGACGGAACTGGAGAGCTTGCGGTTACGCAAGAGCTTGGTACGTTTCGCGGTGATTGGGGTGCAAGCACTGCCTATGCGGTGCGTGACTTGGTTAAAGACACAAGCACCAACAATATCTTTATCTGCGTTACTGCGCACACATCGTCTGGCTCTCAGCCTTTAACAACCAATACAGACAGCGCTAAGTGGAGCCTGATTGTTGATGCGGCTGCGGCGGCAACTAGCGCTACAAACGCTGCGGCGTCTGCGGCTGCGGCTGCAACGTCTGAGACAAATGCTGGTAATAGCGCAACAGCGGCTGCGTCTTCGCAAAGCGCAGCGGCTACCAGCGCAAGCAATGCATCTACTAGCGAAACAAACGCTGCAAGCTCTGCAAGCGCTGCATCTACAAGCGAAACAAATGCGGCTGCATCAGAGACAGCGGCTGGTACTAGCGAGACAAACGCAGCAACAAGCGCGACTGCTGCATCAAATTCTGCAAGCGCAGCGGCAACCTCTGCCAGCAATGCGGCAACTAGCGAAAGCAATGCGTCAACAAGTCAAGGCGCGGCGGCAACGTCTGCAACGAATGCAGCAACAAGCGCAACGACAGCAACTACAAAAGCTGGTGAAGCTTCTACATCTGCAACGAATGCTGCAACCAGTGAAACAAATGCGGGTAACTCTGCAACGGCT
>CERP01018625.1_pt1 | contig 13991 bp, 8 predicted proteins | sample 530801 | NCBI WGS metagenome assembly CERP01 (sample SAMEA2620991, study PRJEB7988) | marine metagenome | biome: marine biome (ENVO:00000447); feature: surface water layer (ENVO:00002042); material: "saline water (ENVO:00002010), including plankton (ENVO:xxxxxxxx)" | depth 5 m | reverse complement strand
GCAGTCCAGAGACCACGCTAGTGCTTCCCAATCCGCCATCTGTAGATGCTTTAGATTTTCTGGCACCTTTTTTGGCATCGGCATCTCCAGCAGGGTCAATGTCGTCGGCTCTGACCACATTTTTGCTAAGAGGTTGAACGCTGTCTCTACTTGCGTCTGGCTTAGTTTCTGTAGCCTGTTCATTAACTCCTCCTTTTAATTGTGGAGCGTCTAGTTGTTTAGCTTGCCCCGCTAAATCTTTTTTTACGTCAAACTCTACAAGTGGGTTTATTTGGTATTGCGATTTTACTTTTGCTTTAGTTTTATCGATTGAGTCGTCTGTTTTTGGTAAAGCTTCGTTTTTAAGAGCTTCCATACGAGCATTTTCGACTTCCTTAGTTTCTACTCTGCCAGCTTCAGCTTTAACATTTCTTTGGTCTCGTGTGAGTATGTTACCAGCATTATCAGAAGTCAAACCTAGGCTTTCTGGCCCTTCAATTTGTAATCGACTTTTTAATTCTTTTTCTTCGTCAAGTTGTGCTTTTGCACGTTGAGCTAAAGCGTTACCACGTTTACCCATTTCTTCAGCTACAACGCCCTCGAGTTCTGCAAAAGGTATACCACTATCAGTTACAATACTCTGCATTTTTTCAAGGGACACAGCACCGTCTGTATCTAAAGCTTCGCCTATTGCAGCTCTAGCTTGTGAGACGCGTTGATCTTCAATTTGTAGTGACCCTAAACCCTCACGTTGATCTGTAATTCGTTTGTCACGCATGTCTTCAATAGATAAAACTTCAGCATCTGCATCTGCACCAACACTGCTAGAACCTTTAGCGGCTCCTGCTACACCACCAATACCACCACCAAGTATACCCGCAGCTAGTCCAGCTTCTCCATATTCACGTAAGGCTTCTGCATCAGATAAAGGTAACCCAGCTTGCGCTCGTTCAAGTACAGCCTGCCCAATTTCAGTAGGTACTTCTGTAATCACACCAACTTTTGCACCTTTAGTGGCACGGGTAAGTAACCCCCCACCAATTTCTGCACCGGGTTTTAAAAGAAATTTAGCTCCTATAGTCGTTAGAATAGAATCCAAAGCCGCTTGTGGTATAGCAGTTAACGCCGCTGCACCTTCACTTATCTCTGTCTTTAACCCTCTATCAATTGCATCTTTTTGGCGTTCACGGTTTGAACCATAGAAGAGTGGGAATGCTGCTAAAGCACCACCTACAATAGCTCCTACACCTGTACCTATGATGGGTACAGCAGAACCAACAGTAGCACCGATAGCTGCACCCGCGGCTACTTGTGCCATTTGTGGTGCAGATTCACCTCCGATTTCGCCTACATAACTTGCTCCTGAACCTATACCTCCTACATCATCTAGTCTTGTAGAGAACCGTTCGGCACGTTGCAATTGATGTTCGTTGTCTAAAGCTACGTTAGCGCCATACTCTTCAACACCTTCAAGCCCTAACACACTACCTATACCTTCTACAGCGGAACCAAGGTTTTGTTGTAGTGAATCTACGCCTCTGGCAATACCACGACCAAACGCTGTCTTTTTGTCAGGTGGTCCACCAGCTTGTTCTATAGGATTGGCAAGCAAGCGTGCGTCTAATTCTGCATCTATCTCTTTAGTACGAGTTTCTGCGGTTTTGTTCTGTGCTAACTTAATAAGTTCAGCTAAAGGTGTATCTTTGGGAGCTTCAACTTTTACTTGTGAACCATCTTTTAGGTTAAGAGTATATATGCCCATGTGGTCTACTCCTCGTAGCCGCCTATAGTTGCTCCGGTAAAGTTTGTACTACTATCACTTTTGCGGACTTGATTTCTAATAAGACTATTAGCGTTCTCTTCTAAGTCAAGCAATTTGGAACTGTTGAGAGCTTTTTCTGCTGCAACGTTTATCTCACCTTGTATAGCAGATATAGTCGCTTTTGCGGCTGCAATTTCTCTATTTTTCCCACCTTCTAAAGCTTCTTCTAAAGCCATACCTGCAGTGATCAACGAATCAGAATACGGAGGGTTTTCTTTTAAACTAGCTTGCAGGGTACTACGCAAATTTGCAATGTCGTTAGATACTTTATATGCCGCGGTCATTCTAAGATTTAACCTGTTAGTATCGTCTTGTAATATATCGACTTGACGGTCTAAATCTTTATTTATGTCATCAATTACTGCTTTTTCTTTGTCAAACAACAGTCTAGCCGCTTGAGTTGCTCTAGTCATTCCTGCTTTAGTCATTTCAGTTACGTTAGAACGTATGTTGTTTTCGTTAGATTGGGCATTAGATGCTAATGTTTTACCAAGTTCAATACCTTTCGCACCTAAAACAGCATCATTACCAAGTCTTTTTACTTCAAGATTTAGATTATCCATCAAACGGTTACGTCTATTTTTAACTCCTGCATCCATAGCAGACTTACCACCGCGCATTGCCGCACCTGCAGAACCTGTGCCACCCATACCAATTAAGAAATTACTAAGGTCTTCGTTTTGCCCGTAGTTTTCTTGGTCAAAAGCTGCCAATTGTGATTTCATGTCTTCGAAAGATTGGTTTGCTTCATCCCGTCTCATTTGCGCATCGCCTTGGCTAAACCCTGTTTGCATGGCAGCGTTAACGTTTGTTTCGTTTTCTGTGCCTAAGAAACTATTGTCTATCGCCGCAGGATCAGCGGCTTTTGTAAACGGGTTTGTTAAACTAGCTATACCACTACCATCGTCTGGTCTTTGTGTAGTAGAGCTGTCGATCCCACCTACCATGGGAGGGTCAAGAGAACCATCATCAGGTCTTTGAGTAGTAGAATTATCTACTGCGGGAGGTAACATAGCTCCCGATAAAGGGACGCCTGTGTTTTGAAGTCCACCGGGATTAGCTAAACGCAAAGGATCAACACCACTATCTGTTTCCAGCGCAAGTGATTCTCCTAAAATGTCTGCTATTTGTTGTTGTGTATCTTTACCTACTGAAAGACCACTTACAGAACCTTTTTCAACTTGATTAATAAGCCTATCAGCCATACCACCAAATTTTTTCTGGAATGCCGCTTTCTCATCAAGTGTGAGTTTTCTACCCTTTGAAAACAAACCACCTTGCCCACTAACGCCTTCACCTTCAGCAAAAGCAACTATGCCTCCACCAGCCATACGAACAGGAGCGCCTTGTTTTTGTGCTTGCATCATCCGTGCATTACCAAGACCGCCAGCCTGTGGGTTAACAGGAGATCGTGGAGCTTGTCTACCAAGAGAACCTATACCCCCAGCGTTAGGTTGCGCCGCACGTTGTGCTAACTTACCCATATTTTGTCTTTGTAGAGTATTCTTCTGGTCGAGCGTACCTTTTGTACGTCCCGCTAATTCACCTAACGTACCACCCATAGCGCTTTTGGTTAGTTGTAGAGCTTCTGCTTCACGTTGTTGTGCTATAGTATTAGGGTTATTTTCTGCTTTAAGTTGCATGTCTGCAGCTACTTGTTTCTTTTCAGACGTAAGTTTTTGCAACGCTAATAAGTCCAGAAGTTCTTTATTCTGCCCATAACGTTGTTGAAGTTTTTGTGGGTTGCCTCGGTAGGCATCCATACGTTGTTCTATTTGTGCGTCTAAACCGCCATCACCCAAAGCCATTATGAGGTTCCTTCACTGCTATCACTACCAAATATACCGGCAATTTTATCATATATACTTGAAATACCTCCAGCAGTGGAAGCAATTTCTGACCCTGTGCTAGGCTGTGCGTACGTGTAAGACTGCGCCGCTACAGGTAACCCTTGGAGCAGAGACTGCATATACTGCACTTGCTTGTACGGGAAGTCTCGTTCTTCTTCAAACTGCGCTCTATCTGCAGCTATACCTTCTGACTCTATACCACGTTGTACAGCTCCCATCTCTGAAAGACCTTGTATACCTGCAGTACCGTATGCGTTTATCCTGTCTTGTGCAGTCATACCACGCTCTTGTTCGGTGTTAAATTGGCCTAAAGCTTGAGCATAAGCATCTGCATAACCTTTGCCTGTTATACCCGCCATGTTTCTTTGTAACGCAGCTTGGTTCTCTGCATCAAACACAGCTTGGCGAGAACCACCAAATGACCCTGCTTTTGCCATCCTACTTGCATTGTTCATTTGGCTAATCTGTGATTGCCTACGCGCTTCTTCTAGTTGTGGATTTAATGAAGCTTGTAGATACGGGTTCATATACTGTTGTGCAACGTCGCCAGTAAATTGTTGAGGTTGGTAACCGCCTACACCCATCTGATCCGTTGGTAACGTTAGGCTCCCGATACCTTGAAACGCCTGATCTTGTAATTCAGAAGAACCTGCCGTGAGTGGCCCCATATACGCATTATAACCTTCGTTACCAAGAGCCTGACCTTTGCCAAGCATCTCTGTCACATAAGGTCCAGCCCAGTTCGATAACGAAGATTCAGAACCAGTCTGTTTTCCTACTACGTCTGTGCCTCCTGCAACGGGGTCTACTACATCAGTTTGTCCTGTTTGGGCATTCATAATCTAACTCCTATGCGGGTATAAATTTTTTGGGGTCTATTTCTTTACCCTGTTTTTCGTTGCCTGTACGTGCTTTACGTACTCTATCCATCATGTCTTTTAATACTTTAGCACCTGCATCAGAGTTACCGTTACCAAGATGACTTACAACATCTGCAGGAATGACAAACTCACCATCACTCAACCGCGCTTCTTGTTGTCCATCTATAGTAGCGGGTACTTTGTCCGCCATACCATCGCTAGCACCATCTAAGTATTTACCCTTTTTTAGTTCTGCAATACCTCCTGTAGCTAACATTTGCGGCTCTATTTTTTCTTGCGCAGGGTTAGACGCGTTTAGTGCTGCTAGACCCTCTGCAGACATTGGTGCTGCAGGAGTTGCATTTGCTTTGGGAACATATTGTGCGTCAGTAAAGTATCGTTGCCCACCACTACCGGCACGTCTGTTAGGGTCATAAGTGTTGGGTACTATTTGACGGTTTACTTGGTATTCAGGAATACCTCCTTGGTATCCCGATTGAGGTATATTGGCTTGCATTAAACCTGATTTATCTAAAGCGTATGCTCCACCAACACTAACAAGACCTTTCATCCAATCGAACCCGCCATCGTTGCCGGTAAAGTTTTCTAGTAGCTCGTCAAAAGAACTCATTTTAAATCTCCAAGTAATCTTAGTAGTCTATCATTTTCATCTTCAACTTGTCCACCCTCTGCAAAACCGCTTGCACGATTTAATGGTTGCATTGGGATGTTAGCAGGTTGTCTATTAGTTCCATACGGGCTTCCAAATAAACCTTCTTGGTTAGGGTTAGCAAAAATACTGTTAAAGTCATACAAATAATCAATATTCATAGGGTCTGGTGTTCTTACACTGACTTGCTGCATAGCACTTATTTGGTTTAACATGTCCTCAGCTTCTGCTATTTCTCTACGCCGCTCTTGGGTGTTTATATTAGTAGTGATTGTACTGTTTAAATCAGTGATAGCATCCATAGTAGCCTGTGTATCTTGCTCTTGTTGCAAGTACAGCCCTGTTGCAGGGTTAAACATAGACGTATCCGCAAGGGCAACATCGTTACCCTGTAGACTATCTGATAACATGTTTTGGTCGTTTATGTCAACGATACCGTCTCCAGTAACATCGTACTGCATGGTTAGCTCTTCACTAACATTTTCTTGTGCTATTAGGTCTATAACAAAGTCTACATCAGTTTCAGTAACTTCACGTGCGGGTTTACCGATAAGGTCTGCCACAGTGTCTACATCAACACCTAAAGCAGCTAAGTTACCTTCAAGGTTAGATATATCATCACCGAGTCCAGCTACATCTCCGGTAAGTCCAGCTACGTCACTAGCTACAGCGTTAATATTACTACTAAGTTCGTCTTTTGTAACGCCAATTTCTGTTAGTAATTGCTCTTCTGTAATGTCTAAGTCGCTACCAATCCTATCAATAGCATCTTGTAAAGCTTCGTCACGTGTAGCACCATTAGCTTCAGCATCATCTACAAGTTTGTATATACCTGTAGCGTCTTTAGCTTCGTTAATGTCCGCTGTATTAGGGTCATCTTCTGTGGCGGGCGAACCCAAAACACTTTTTATACTATTAAAAGTAGCAGTAGGTATGTATTCTTTTACAGCCGCTAACTGATCTTCTTCAGCGTATTGTCCAACAAAACGATCTACGTCTTCTTGTGTTACGTCTACAAGTCCAAGCTCTTCATATGCCGCACGAACCTCTGCGGAGTCAGTGTACAACGGGTCTGTGTAATCCCTTATAACGCTTTCTTGTGTTGTTTCATAAGAATCATCGTTTACTTGCCCAATAAACTGTTGAACTTCTTCGTCAGTAGCATTGTACCCTATACCTTCTAAGAAACTTCTAACTTCAGTTTCTGTCATTTGTCTTGGGTTTACATAAGCGCCTATAGCACTTTCTTGAACAGTTTCAGATTTAGAAGCTACAAAGTCTGCTATCTCTTGTGCATCTGCAGTGTACCCCGTGCTTTCAAAGAAAGCCGCCGCTTCTTCTTGTGTAGTTGCTAAAGGGTCATATTCTGCACGGGCTTCCGCTAACGTAGAGGCTTCGTCTTTTTGTCCTATGTACGTGTCAGCCATAGCTTCTGCAAAAGTAAGTCCTTCTTCTTCCGCTACCGCACGAACTTCATCTATATCTACAAAACGTGGGTCTACATACTCACCTATGGCGGTTTGCTGCGCGCTTTCTTCTGCTTGCGCCACAAACTGAGCTACTTCTTCATCTGTTGGAGTGTACCCAGTATCTACAAAAAACTGTCTAGCTTCTCCTTCAGTTACTTGTCGTGGGTCTACATACTCACCTGTGTCTGTCTCTGTAGTAGTTTGAAAATCTTCGTTGCCTTGACCTACCCTAGCAGCAACTTCAGCATCTGTTGGAGTGTATCCTTGGTCAGCAAAAAACTGTCTGACTTCCGCTTCCGTTGTTTGTCTAGGGTCTACATAAGGAGATACGCTTGTTTCTGTGTCAGTTTCAAAGGTTGCATCACCCTGCCCTACCATAGCGGCTACTTCTTGGTCGGTTGGGCTATACCCTTGATCATCAAAGAACTGTCTAACTTCAGCATCGGTTGTTTGTCTGGGGTCTACGTACTCGCCAATTATTGCTTGTTGTTCTGTTTCTGGAATTGCGCCTGTGTATTGCTGCAACTCGTCTTCAGTAGGTGTGTATCTGTAATCGATAAAGAATCGTTCTGCTTCTTCACGAGAAGTGTTATTGCGATCTATCTCATCTCGTACAGCATCTTCATCTCTACCAGTATTGTTTCTAGCCTGTTCATCAGTTAATGTAACACCTTCAGCTAATGCTATGGCTTTGGCTTCTTCGTAGGTAGTGTATAGCGGGTCTACGTATCCTGCTACTTCTGTAGCTAAGTTAGCATCAGCTCTAACCCCAGAAAACTGTTCGTAAATACTTTCGGCTACATCACCTGTAAAATCAAACTCTGGCTCTGCGGCAGTTACAGCAGCCTCTACTTCTGCACGCGTGACAACTTCGTTGTTAAACATATCGTTTGCAATTTCTTCTACTGCAATTTTACTATCTAACCCGAGTATAGCTAACCGTTCTTGAACTTCTGTAGCGTTATTTGCACCATCAAATGCTCCATATTCTGTAAGAGTGTCTATTACAGTAGCACGTTGTTTATAGGCTTCCAACGCCACGGCTGTTGCTGCAGCACGCGATTCATCAGTTTCATCAAATGTAGTGTAGGAGCGTGCAATATTTACGGCTTTAGACACTGCCTCAAAGGTAGCAGTGCTTTGCGCCCCTGTAGAAACCCCTTGTACAAAAGCTGCAGCGCCAGTAGTAACTACATTATCTGCAAGGTTTGCATCAATTATAGCTTCGTTTACAAGCCCTTGTTCTCCAGCTTCAGTAATACCTTCAGAAAGACCACCAGTACCTATTTTTATAATAGGTTGAAGGTACGTAGGGACTGTAGCTAACGTGCTAGCTCCCCCACTGGCTCCAGCTACTTTTGCTAAAATTAAATCACCAAAACCACCAACAACTCCTGCTTGTGCAGAATAAACTTGGCTCTTATCTTTAAGTTTTGCTAATGCAGCTTCTTCGTCGCCGCCGTACACTCGTACTAAATCAGCAAACTCTGGAGTTTCTTGGAGTTGACCGAACTCAAACGCACTATCTAACATACCCTCAATTTCTTGTTGGTTTGCCTCAAACGCTTCTGAACTACTAGAACTCATCACTAAGCCAGCCGCAAACTTGGGATTTTTTGTGAGCGCAAGTAAAGTTAAATCTACGGCAAAATCAGGTAGCTCCTGTACTCCAGACATAAGTGTAGCTACAGGGTCAGACCCATACGGGCGACCTAGACGGTCTTTTGCTTCGCCTGATAAAATTTGTTCCCATGTAGTATCTGGTGCGGGTAAGGCGTTCAACTGCCTAGCTTGCATTTCTGGAGATATTTTTTCCGTTTGTGTTTTTTCAGCACCCGCTAAAAGCTCGTTCATTAACGAGTCGGTAAAATTATCTCGTGTAAATGTTATATCTGCACCGTCTTTTGCGTAAGCTTTATCTACAGCCGTAGCATAGTTTTCCATGCTTTTAGCCATTGCTTGGCTTTTTTCTTCGCTAGTTAAACTGGAATCGTTATAAATAGCGTACTGTTGGTAAGCAATGTCGTTAGCTTCTGATAAGTCTACACCAAAAGAATCTACTATATTTTCAGTTAACTCATCTACAAAACGACCAAAACCTCCAACAGTGTAGCCTGCCATTTCTTGTGTGCCCTGCACAAGGTTATACCAAGCGTCTTTAGCCCCAGTTTTTAGGTTATATTTTTCTACATCTTTTTCTGTTAGTCCATAATTAGCGGGGTCTCCACCACGACCAACGTAGGGGATAGTAGGGTCTCTATCACCTTTAAACCTAGTTGCCGGAGGTAATTCCGTTACTGTTATAGCTCCTTCTTTGTACCTATTGTTGTATTCTGTGACCGCACTCGTCGCTATAACATTGTCTACTTCTTTTTGGTTTGCCAAGTAGTGCGCGTATATATCATCATCAGCTTCAAGATTGTTTAGTTCTCTATAGGAAACTTCGTCAATTCCCGGACGTAGTGCTAAAGCTGCGGCTTTGGTTACACCGGCATACACAGGTTTCATATCTGCGTTTAGAGTATCAATGTCTTGCATTAAATACTGAGACTGGTCTGCATACTCAGTTTCTAAGTCCGCAATTTGTGGACTCCACTTATCATACTCTTTTTGGTATGCGTCCATCTGTGGTTTATACGTGTCATTGTAATCTTTGTTTAATGTATTGACATACGCATTGTATGTTGCAGAAGCTGCGTTTGCGGCGTTAGCTGTAGCATCTGAAGGGTTAGCGTTATGGGCATCTACTGCATCGTTGTATACAGTTTTAAGTCGTTCTTGCTCTTGAATTTTACCGTTAAGTTCTTCTCGTACACCATTAAACCCTTCGGCTGCAGTAGCTGCACCTGACATAGCTTCGTTCAAAGCAGTAGCGGCACTTTGCGTTCTTGCAGATGCACCTGTCACGCTATCTATAGCTTTATTAACAGGCTTATCAGCCATAGCTTTTAGTTCTTCCATACCGTATTCGTTAAATTTGTTGAAGAACGCTTCACCAGACATTTCTGGGTTTCCAGCTAAAGCAGTTGTAGCTGCACTCGTTAGCGCAGAAGTTAATTGCATTGCCTGCGTAGCATCTAACCCAGTATTTTCAGATAAGAACTTAGTCATAGTATCTGCTACACCAGTATATTTAGCGACTATACTACTTATACTATTCGCAGATATATTACCCCCTGCTAGTTCAGCAGATAGCGATGTGGTTATACTGTCTTTAACGCCGTCTTGTAGATTTTCCCATCCAGATACGATAGGATTACCACTAGCGTCTAGGTTACCTTCTATTGTGTTACTTAGTTTTGTATCTATCTCGCCTAAGAATGCACCTACACCGGCATTAACACCTCCAGTAACAAAGGCTTTTAATGGGTCTTGTCCATACACTAGAGCAGTGGCAGCAGATTTAGTACCGCCAGATATAGCCGCGGATACTGTTGAATTAAGTCCTGCGTTAGCTATTGAGGGGTCAACAAACTTAGATACTGTACCACCTACTTTAGCACCTGCGTAAGATATTGCAGAGGCTTTAACTACGTCTCCAAGGTCTCCACCTTTTGCAGCTACAGAAGCCCCGTCTATTAACGGTATCATCCATGCGTTACCTGTGGCATACGCCGCCATTTTAGCCAATGTTTCCAGAGGGTTATCGCTAGCGTATTTAATTATATCCTGACCCATATCCACAACAGGATCAACAATTTCATCTACAACCCAATCAGCAGCATCTTCTACTACATCTTTTACTGGTTGGAAAACTTCGTCGTCAATTTTAGAACCAATGTCTTTAACATCATCAACAACGTCTTCAACTATATCTTCAACTTTATTGACAACTTTTTTAATTGGCTTAAAAACAAAACCCATATTACTTACCTTTGTCTTTAGTTGAATTTAGTTTAAAATACACACGATACCCACTATTGTCTTCAAACGCCGCCATCATAGCTTTCATACCTGTACCACGTATACGCTTACCTACAGCTTTTGCTACAGGTAAAAGTTCTTGGCCATCAAAGTCCACAGAGTAATGTGTTACACCTTTGTTACGTAAGACAGATAAATACTTTACATAATTGTTTACAAAATTTTGAGCTGTATCTACATTAAACGAACGCCCTACCATTTTGTTTTTGTTTGCGCCCTTGCCTCTATGAGCGATAAACACAGTGTTACCTACTTGTGTAGCGTCAACATCTTTACTATGCAGCTCTTCTGCTACAGATGCAATCGCTGCAAATATAGGCACACCACCAAGATCAAGTTGCTCTGCCGCCATAGCTATAACAGTTGGGCCGGGAAGTGGTTCTTGTTTACTATCAACTACGGTTTCCATTATGTGACCTCTAATATGCTTGCGGTTACATGTAACCTGTCAGCCGTAGCCGCAGTAACTTTTAGTACCTCACCTGTTTGTATTACAAGAGGGCCAGTAAGAAGTTCATTTGTTGAAGGTCCAGATACCGCGTACGCGCTATATACTGTAAACACATTACTGCCTGTATCTGTTATAGTTATAGTAATAGTGTCGTTGTGCGCACTATCATTACAGACCAAGATAGACTTTACTATTCCAGTTGTTAAAGCTGCACAGGTATACAAAGTTGTTACGTTTGTAGTTGTAAGGTCAACTTTTGCATTTTTATATATGTTTGCCATTAACCTAAAAACCACGCCATAGAATCAGATTGTCGTGCAAGAGCTGTATCTCGCAGGGCATTATCTAATTGGTTAAAATAAAGTCTAAGCACTTTGTTAAACTCTTCAAACTGAAAAGCATCATATTCTTCTGGAGGATAAGGTAACGCAGGTGCGCGAAATTGTATTGTAAGCGAATTATTAGCCATTAACGCCTCCCATCAGGTCGCATGTCAAGTCGTGGCGCACCAAGTTGCCATTGAACTCCAAGTGTAGAAGATTCAATTTTCATAGACATTTGTCTACCACGCACACGTGTGTATATCTCACTAGTATACACATCTACTGGAGAACTAGAGCTACGTATAACAGTTCCAGTATTTACTCCACTCTCAGACGCAGGTGTGTTGTAGCCTGACCCTGAAGTATTAAGGGGGTATAGCGTCATGTTTATTGTAGGAGTGCTTCCTGTAGAGCCTTCAAAAGATACATCTGGTATCATTTTAGACACAAGCGCAAATTGATGACCATCTTCAAGATCAAATTCCGCAGACGTTATAAACGAATCGATAGCAGCGGGTGTGTCTGTCTCGTTATCGTCAATACCATCTTCGTGATTAAGTAGTACAGAGTTATATGTTGTAGCTAATGGGAACGAACGTAATCCCGAATCTAACCAAGCAGTACGTGCCATGTCTCCATAATACCAAATGTTTTCTAAGTAGTTGTATACTACATACTTATCTATATCTATAGTATCAGAAGAGCAGTAGAACCACCAAACTTCGTGAAACGCTTCGTTACTACCACCGAATACTTGCGCGTATTGTTCTTCATTAAAGTCAGTAAATACATGTTTACGAAGGTCGCAAGGGAGAGGTTGAGTACGCCCATCATACTTGTAGAATTTATCTTTACCCATCCAATAGGCAACACCATTAGCGTATGCCACAGAGTTTTGTGAGGCTATAGATATTTGCTCCCCAACTAGGGTAGCTCCCCATACTCCAGATTCCGCACCGACGTATTGTAAAGAATAAAGTGAAGAGTCAGTCCATACCAAGACTTCTTGACGGGCTTGAGATGCAGCGATAATTTCTGTACCACGAGACAACCTTAAACTACCCGCTTGCGTAGTGGCAGTGGGCGTCCAATTCGTAGCATCTTCCTGATCAGACCATCTAATTAACATAGGGTCTTGTGTAGATTCTCCAATATTATTAGTACCAAAACAAAATACAAACCTATTAATATCAGACACAAGCACTAAGTTCTGTACTGTAGGAACGTTCTGCCCTGTTAGAGGGTCAGCTCGTGTGTTTATAGCATCAGAGCCTTCCCAGTAGTATATTGGTCCACCACGGAAGCCAAAGATTAAGTCTTCACCAAAGTTCTGTTGTGTCCAAACACGTAGTTTTTCTGTATCTGGAATACCTTGTCCCCAAGCACCGGCACCCCAAGCAGAAGCACCCCAACCTACAAGAGGAACAGCCGAAGCTGCACCGGTGTTTATTTGGTATGTACCCACAGTAGAACCTCCACCGTTAGCTGTATCAGAAGTTGTACAAGCTATTTCGGTTATTGGAGCGTTTGTTATAGTCTCATTACTAAAAGCCCTAGATGTAATAGTGTATACGCTAGAGCTTTCTACATTTAAGACTTGGTACTCTTGATTTAACGCCGTAGTGTTAATATTACCTCCAAGAGAATTTGCACCACTAAAAGTTACAAAATCGTTTTGTAAAGCACCGTGACCGACATCATTAACTTTTAAAGTAAAACATGTTACTCCCGCACCACTGCTATGCGTAGCTGCCGTTGTGCTAGTTAATACCCCTGCTAAGAGATAACTTGCGCCCCTAGTACACCCAACTAATGTATCTCCAGTAATAGCCGTGTACTCAATAACTTCTGTACCAACCAATATTCGCCCTGAACTAGGGAAGCCTGATGCGCTAACAAGAGTTAAAGTAGTAGCAGTTGTAGATGTTACAGCTCCGTTTAGTGTAGACGTTGAAGCGCTAAAAGTTACATCTCCTGCACTGGTAGTTGAACGTATAGGAGTTATATCATTAAACCCACCACCACTTTCTAAATAAAACTTTAGATGCGTGCCTACACCTATTATGTTTTCACTAGACAATGTTATCCAGTTCCACAGTGATCTAGCAACTCCTAAATATGTAGTATCAGAAACACGTGTCCACCCACCTATTTTCTCAGGAGTACCTTGCCTAAACCGAATATTATTGCACTCATACCAACCACCTTCGCTAGCATATCTAGTGTTTTCACGATTAACACCGGGTTTTAACGAAAGTTTTTTTAGAGTCATTTTATACCATCTCCAACGCTTGGTGTAGAGTTTCTTTGTTGCGGCGCGTCCAGCCTCGTCCAAAGGTTTCAAAGGTCTTTAACCCCTTATAGAAGTCTTGGCGTACGCCGTAAACATAATTTATTATTTCTTTTGGGTCTTTCTCCATGATAAGACCTATCGTAGCTGGTCCTATGGCTCCGTCTTGAGTAGCGCCAACTGCACGTTGAATAGCCTTAGAAGGTCTACTTTTTCCGGAATTTACAGCCCAGTCAAATGCGCACCAGTCTACCCCAGATGGAAGTAAATCTCCTTTGACTCGATCCCAGTAGTTCTTTTTATATATCGGGCCTACATCTTCAGGTGTTAAGTCACGCATTTCTTGTTCTGTA
>CERP01009274.1_pt1 | contig 14045 bp, 11 predicted proteins | sample 530801 | NCBI WGS metagenome assembly CERP01 (sample SAMEA2620991, study PRJEB7988) | marine metagenome | biome: marine biome (ENVO:00000447); feature: surface water layer (ENVO:00002042); material: "saline water (ENVO:00002010), including plankton (ENVO:xxxxxxxx)" | depth 5 m | reverse complement strand
TGTACCTGCTGAAAATGTTTCTAAAAGTAATGCTTTTAAACCTTCAACACCATCATAAACGTCTTGAGATACGTAACTGCTGTTACCATTAGATTGTCTTTTAGGAAGTTCTCCATGATAATAACGCATAATTTTTTCGCGCTCATTACTTAAATCACTATCAGAATATCCTATAGAACCTTTGATTTCATCTTTGCAAAGTGCAACGAGTTCATCTTCTGATAATGCTTCAAAATCTGCCATCAGATCGCCTCCGAATAAAAGTTATTGTTAATTTCTGTTGGTTTCCAACCTTGTTGGTGACCATAATTTGCTAAAGCTAAAGCCATTACACAATCATCATGACAGCCACTTTCAGCTTCCATAGCTCCAGTTTCTGTCTCAATATATGTTAGTAATTCTCTTAGAGTTACTTTGTCATAGATTACCATTTCATTAAGTCTTAATGATGCTCTAAGTTCATTTATAACTAATGGTTTAGATTTTGCTGTTGTTTGAAAACCTAACTTTGTCATTTCTTTATCAGTCATTTTGTCTACTACCATTTCAATATGAAAATTTGTGTATTCAAAATCTTTGTACAAACGCGTACAAGTTAATAAGCCATGAGAGTTACTTTCAACAATTATGTAAGCATTATTAAAAAACTCACCTAAATGTAATAAAATAGTTGCAAAATAATCAGGGTGAACGTGTGCTCTGTAAGTACCAACTAAAACTTTATTTTCATCTAAAATTTGTGCTACAGAATAATCACCACCTCTAATACCCATTGCAACGTCGGCACCGATTGTATAAATGCCTGCAGGATCAACATCTTTATATAAAACTAGTTCACCTCTAGGGTGAGTTTTCCAAGTTTCTTCTTCTAATGCTAATCTTTGTTTTACAGGTTCAGCTTTATCTAACATTTCCATAACTTGATCTGGATTAAAAATAGGTCTACCAGATGTTAAAAAAGCTTCATCAGCATTTGCCGGATATTCTTGTCTAAATAAATCAATGCCATTTTGAGCTATTTTTTTACGCCTAAATGAAAGCTGATCATCAGTTAAATCAAACTCTTTTTTTAATTGCTCTTCATCAGGTGAATATTCCATGTTTTCAGGTGCTTGTTCAGCATATTCATCTTGTATAAACCAAGGTAAAAATACTGGAATAAAACCATTACTACCTTCAATAGCTCCACGCCATAAATCATAAAATTTACCAGACACACCATTTGCCGTAGACTCAATAAAAACAGCTGTGTTATCTTTATTAGGAACAGCCTGCATAATAGCATTAAAATTTTCTTCTGCAGTAGATGGAGACCAGAACGCTAATTCTGATAAATGACAAACTGTTATAGTTTCTCCTCGTGCAATTGAATCACCACCTGCAGTAGCAACAACATAAGAACTATCTAAAAAATTAAAGTTGATTTCTTTTCTTGAAGAATACTTAGTATGTGGTTTTACAGGTTCAGGACAATTTTCATGATATCTTCTTGTCATATCAAATAAAGCTCTTGTTGAGTCAGCATGATGCGTAACAACCATACCTCTTTGTGCTTTACGTTGTGATAGCCACCAATACAACCAACCACCAACCATAGTGGATAATCCCATTTGTCTAGCTTTAAGAATTATAACACGAATTTTGCCTTCTTTTTCATATTGAGTATTTATAATATCTAGTAGTTGCTGCTGAGCAACATTAGGTTTTAAATTAACTACGTCACCATCTTTAGTACGAATTTTTAAACAATTTTTAGAATAGAAATCAAAATTATCCCTCAATTTCTTTCGTATCATCAATGCTTTTGGGTTCATCTAAACTTGCCAGCCACTCTTCAGCGACTGCCTTTACTTCTAATTTATTTACAGGCTTTTGCTTAGTAAACTCTAATAGTGCTTTTGCTGCGCCTGCTTTTGTATTAGCAGCATCAGGACCTTCAGCAATTTCAAGCAGAACCGATACTGCTCTTTTAGCAATGTTGTCGTCATCGGGTAATAATCCTTGTTCGATCATTTTATCTACTTTCTCTTTTGCTTTTTGTTTAACTTTAGCTCGTTCTTCTGCAAGCTCGTCTTGTTTTTTGCCCCACCCGTCAGGTAACCCACTTGGGCGACCTGCTTTGGTTTTAGCCATTTTTCTAAGATGCTCGCAAAGTTTTTCATACTCAGGACCGCCTTTTTCCTTTAGAAGTCTGTTTGGGTGTTTGTGCAGATTTTTTGCCGTCCACTTTGCTCCCACTGTTGGCTTCCACTTTGCTCTGCTTTGTCTCGGCATCAACTGCTCCATTAATAGTGTTTGTAAAATACTCCAATAAAAAATTTCTAGTATTTATTGTAGCTCTAACCATTTGAACTGGAGGTAGTGCATGAACAAATTCTTTTGCTATAGCTATTTTACCATTTGCCGTAAGCCTTGTGTCTTGCCATATTCTGTCAAAGTTATCTAACATCTTAAAATATTCACTTAATTTCATTTTGCTCTCCTTAAATTAATTCGTCACACTTAAGACAAGGCATAATAATTGACACCAGTATCTGTGCCAAAAGTTGCCTCTTTCATTTGTCTTATGCGTTGTAATATCTCTGTTAAAGTTGCTTCTTGTTTGATTGCACCTTCTTCAGACTGAACATTAAACTTAACTGTTACTGAGTCAGGATCTATTCCATTAGCTTTAACTACTTCTTCATAAATTGGAGAAGAAGCAATCTCTAATAAAATTTCATGATATATTTCTCTCATTTCTTGACCATGAACCGGGTGTGTAGCAAATGCATCATGTGTATGCATAAAGCCTGGAACACCACGATCTCGTAATCTTTTAGCTAACGCTCTTTGTACGTAAGCATCTAATGAGTGATTTAAGAAAGCTGCAAAACCAGTAATTGCAAGTTTATCTTGATATACTGGAACACCTATCTTTTTATCTTTACCAATTTCCCAATTAACTCTTCGTTTTGTACTATCAGGTAATTTACCAGTATATACAGAAACGTCACCGTCAGGTAATGGAACACGAACTGCAAAATTATCTTTACCATATAAATCAAACATAGTTGAAGCTATAGCTTTTGCTATTCCTTCAGCCATTGCAGCACCAGGATAATTTTGATCAAAAATTAACTCTAATTTATTTTGAATATTTTTAAGAGTTTCTTTTTGTTCAGGATCTTTCATGTCATTAAACTGTTCAGGTAATTGTTTAGCTAATTCGTCAAACCCTGCACCTCTAGCAGTTATTTTTACTTGTCCATATGATCTTCTATTAGCTAAAAATTTCTTTGCTACTTTACGAGATTTAGTTGCACCTAAACCAGTTACTTCTTGTATATGATCTGCAGGAAGTCTGTATAAATCTCCTCCAGGTGCATCAGGATCCATGCTAAGTAAATTAGCTACTTGAGATAGTCCTGGGTCTCCTGTAAGTGCGGCGTGTAACTGATATGCCGAAGAAGTACCATCAAACCATACTGGATAAGCTGAATTGAAGCCTTGAAGTAAGTTTATTGCTTCTTCATTTTGAAATAATTCACTTGTAGGTATTTTCTTAAATGAAGCGTCTTTACCTTCTAAAAATGCTCTCATTCTTCCAATTTCTACAGCTAATCTTTGTATTTCAAAACCGTGATCTGATACATCAAAAACAGCATGATTTTTCTGATAAATAGTTTTTGCATCTCTTTTATCGTTAAAAATCATTGGAGCACCACCTCGCTGATAAGCGAATATGTTGCCACCTTTCATTTTTGAACCTGCAACCAAGTAATCAATTAAAGGCATATTAAGATCTTCATCATTTAAAAATTCTGATCTAGGTCTTCCTGCTAAGTCCATGTATTGCTGAACTGTACCAAATAAAATTCCTGCACGTTGATTGTAAGGAACTTCATTACCTATACCTAAATGATCTCTAATAGCATGTAAAAAGCTTTCAAAACCAGTTGCGCCTAATGGTCTCCAATTTGGAAATTCCCATATTGCTTTACCGGCTTTACCTTGGTATGAAGCAGAACCATTTAATGTGTCTATACGTAATCTATCTTGTGCTCTTCGCTGCATATAAACTGGAGACATACCACCTTTATCAGTTTGGTTGTCTTCATATTGTTTTAATGCTTCAGCTGTAGCTAACGTATATGCACTATCAGTAGTTCCATCTTTTTTAAAGACTAAATCTAATCCTCTATAATGCCTTGGTTTAGTCATCATTCCTGCAAGTAACTTATATATCATATCGTTTATAACTAGAGGCTGTTGTTGCTCTCTTTCTATAAATTCAACAGTATTGTCGTAACTTCCTAATGGGTGACCATTTATTTTTGGCTTTTCTGTACGAGGTTCTTTTGTAGCTCTGTTAACGTATTTACGAGCATTATTTAATTCAGCTTTACTTTTTAAAGCTATATCTTTTGGCTCTACAGTATAAATTGGATACATTACACCGCCAGCACTTGTTCTAAATGCAACTTCAAATTCACCAATAGCACCAGTTTCTTGTAGTGCTTTCATAATGATCAAAAAGTTTTCACGATGTGGAGCTAATGCTTCTTCAACTTCATTACCTTCTTTAGTTTCAACTAAATCAACAATACGACCGTTTGGTTCCATTAAGTCAATAGCTTTAAGATAAGCAACGGCTAACATAGAAACGTCGGTATCAGGTGTTATTTGACCTAAAATAGCTTTTAAAGTATTAGCATTAATACCTTCTATATCTAAGTTATTAGCAAGATTTTCTATTTTTTCATTAAATGCTGCATCAACTGCGTTTTTAGTTTCTTGATTTAATTTGTAGTCTTTTTCAATTTTATCTAAATCTTCTCTACGCTTTTTAAGCATAGGACTTCCGTGTTTAACTTTAGCAAACTGAGTAACAGGAACATTTGTTAATGCATATTCTTCATTTATGCCTTGTTGATATGTTTTACCTGTGTAGATGTTATCTAAAACACTATTAACAGTCATAAAACCATCACCTTTAAGTAATGACAAAAACCTTTCAATAAGGTCTTTAATTTTACCTAAAATATACTTTGGTGTTACTTCATTGTATCTTGCACTCTCAAGTCTAGCCGACATTTCAGCTAATACTTCCATTTCTTGAGCAATTGAAGATAACTCAGGATATAATTCCTGGACTTCTTTTTTAACAATATTGTATAAAGGGTGAGACTTAAGTTTGTCCATTTCAGCTTTACTTAAACGATCTTCAACTGCATGAAATATTTCGTGAAGAACAGTAGTTTTATCAGCATCTTTAGTAAGATTAATTAACTGCTGTCTTCTTATAAAAGAGTTTTGAGATGAATTATAATTAACCTTAAAACCTTCAGTTAAAGCTCTAGCAATTAAAGCAGCTTTATCTTTGTCTGATAATTTATTATTAGGTTTAAATAATGATCTAGTTCTAACTGTATCATAAGCTTGATTAATAGCTTCTGGTGCTACTTTGTATTGTACTAATTGTGTAGCATTACCTTCCATAGTATTACGTTTAATTAAACCATTTTTAACTAATCTTTCAAAAACAGATCTTGGCCATATTGTAGTAGTTCTACCATTGTCAGGTTGACCTCTGTAATCTTGAGCAAAACCATCAGCTTTTTCTGGTATTGCAGTCATAAAAGCAGAACCATTAAAGCCTTGCTGCTCTATTGTTTGAGCAGTATCTTTACTTGTTCCATGATGTAATATTTCTACACGCTCACCATAATAGTTTTCTGCTTCAGTTTTTAATTCATCAACTGTAGGAAATCTTGACTCTTGCACAACTGACTCAGTATCGACTTCCTTAGGTCCAAACTGTGTCATAGGTTCTACTACTTGATCTAAAAACGTAGCATGCTCAGGATATTGCATTTTAGCTTGTTGAAGCTTTGCTTTTTTAAGAGCAGGTGTTCTTTGATTTGCAATATCTAATACAAGTACTTGCATTGCAGGATTTGGTGCAGCTTCATAAGCAGCTTTTGCCATTTCAGTAGCACGTTTTACTGCTTCACTATATGCTAATGGATTTTTTACATAATCAGGAACCGCATTAGGATCTTGAGATGTAGTTGTATTGGTTTGAGCTTTTTTATTACCTTTAGCACCTCTTTTAGGTTTTTCTTTTGTAGGTTGTACAGGTATAACCGGAGTTATTGGAGTAGGTGTTGTAGGGTTAACATTAACACTATTATCATTGGTAGGTTCTAAGTTAATTCCTGCAGCATTTTGATACTGCCTTATTGCTTTTGAAACTCTATTGCGAGATCCAGTTAAACCATCAATAAGTCGACCACCTGCAACTGTAGTAGCTGAAGCAACTGGGTTCATATATGCTAATGCACCTGCACCTAATGCTCTTCCACTATTTACATTTATACCTAGTTTGCCACGACCTAAATCAAATGGATTGAAATAATCGGTAAATCTTGATACTCCACCTTTAACACCTTCTTGTTTAAAACGAGTAATTACGTTGAGTTTTCTTGCAAGAGCACCTATTTGAGGATCGGCATCTGTAAGTAATTTTATGTCATCTTTAGATGCTAAATTCTTTACTTTATTTTTTGCTCTTTTAAGTGCAACTTTTACTTTTGGATTATTTTTATTTAATTTCTTTTGTTTAACTAAAGCATCTATTTCAGCTTGGTACTGCGTATGTAAGTCATCTAAATTTGCGTCTGCATCATCTAGTTTTTTATTGTTTCTATCTTGACCTTCAGATGTTTTTTCTAAATCTCTAACAACTTCAGCAGTAGCTTCTTTGTCAGCTTCTACAATCTTTTTGTAACCACTAGGAATTGCGTCAACAGCTGCGTTGGTGCCTTTAACAGTTTCAACAATAGTTTGAGCACCACCTCTAGTTCCACCACCACCGGCAGCACCTGCGAAAAATGACTCTTTTAAATTTCTTTTAACTTCGTCAGCAGTATAGTCTTTACCTAAATTGGCAGCAGTACCCATTTTAATTACATCTTGACCTACTTCGGTTAAACCTTCAGCGGCTGCAGCTTTTGTAAATGCAGTAGCAATACGACCAAAACCATTAGCAGTAAGCCACGATGAAACACCTTTAACACCAGCATTTTTGACAGTACTTGGTATAAGTTTCATAACAGCGCCGGCACCAATATTTTCAAGAACACCCATAAGTATTCCTGCACCACCTGCTTCAGATACTTTAGTAGCTTGGTCGACACCTTCTATATCTTTTACTTCTTGAAATGCTTCTCCTGACATTAATGCAGCAGAAGAACCAGGAACAGGAGCAACAGCAGTCATCATATAAGGTAATGACTCAGCCATTTTTTGTGCACCATACTGAATACCTGATCCAATACCTGTAACGTCATCTGTAGTTAGTGATCCATAGTTTAAAGCATCAGCTTTTTTATTTAACATTTCTGCAGCAGCAAATTTATCTTGAGCTGCTTTTTCAGAAAGCTGATTTTGATCTAGGCTGTCAAAACCAAGCATTTCTCTAACAGGATTACCTATATTTTCTTGTAAATAACGCTGAGTATCTCCTACAAATGAGTCATTAATAACCTGCTCTAAATTACCTGCATATTCTTGAGTATTAGCCATTGATTTAAGATCACCGTGCTGAAATGCAGTAGACAAACTAGTGTCTTTTGGAGACATAGATTGGACTATTTCTTCAACGGTCTTTTGTTGGTCTGCAGTTGATAATTTTTTGAATTTTTCATCAACTTCAACAGTACCATAGCCATCGATTTCAAGCTCGATCATAGCCATAGGCGTCTCCATAGATTTTATTTAGTTGGATTTTTTATTTTGAATTTTATTCCAGTAGTAGATTTACCACCAACAGATCTATTAGCTGAATTAGACGAATTTTTAGCTTCTTTATCTAAAACATCGTAATAATTTTCAAGTTGTTGCTTAAGCACAACAATTTTCTTATCAAAACCTGCTTCATCAAAACCTGCTAAAGATTTATTTTCGTTAAAATAGTCAATTTTTTGAGATGTTAAATCACCCATCTGTTTAGTAATGGTTGCTAAAAACTTAAGTCTTTTAGCATTTATTGCTTGAGGTAAAGCTGGATTATAAGAACGGTTTAATAAGTTTTCAGCTTCTTTAGCAGTAAACTGAGCGCCTAAAGTTTCTCTTAATGATTGTTGAACAACTTGTAATACACGTTCTTGTGTGTCTAAACCTTTTGTATCTAATATTGCTCTTATATAAGTAGTATTATTAGGATCCATCATAGACAAAACCCTACTAAGTCCATCTAATTCAACATCACCTCTAGATAATGATTCTGATATTGTGCTTAATGTAGCTACGTTAGCAGCATGCTGAGATGGTCTCCACTTTTCATATTTTTTAGTAAATTCTTTATCTCTAGTTATTTCGCCAGAGTTTAAGTATCTATATGACCCTTGCTTTTTATCCCAAATAACATCTTTTTTACCTTTAATATTAACTCCACTAGTTTTTTGAAGAAGTTTTTGCTCAGCTGCTTTTTCTTTAGCTTTGAGAGCAGAGTTGTAATAGTTGTAGCGTGGATCGCCTGGGAAAATACTTTCTGGGTTACCCATTTGATCCATAACTTCAATTGATTTATTAACCGTACCTTCAGGTTGGCCAGCAGTGTAATTAAAGTTACTACCAATGAGTGCATTTTTTTCAGTAAGCTGATCTTGTTTAGTATTGTACTGATCTTTAAGAAAATCAAACTTGTCTGTTGACAAAGTATTTGTAAAGTTTTGCTGATCAAGATTTTGTTTATCAAGTCTATTTTGCCTCTTATCTTGTTGAAGTTGTCTAAACCTATTTCTAATATCTGATGTACGATTAGTTCTAGTTTGGGTTAATTGGTTCCATAAAGCACCTTGCTGAGATGGTGCTGCACCTGCTGCTCTAAACGCAGCTCCAAGATCACCTAATTTTTGAGAAAAAGAAGGCTTATTATATTGCTCATACATTTTTAACATTGCATTTTGGTCGTGCATATTAGACATCATGCTTTGAGGTGAATTAGGAGGAAGCATGTTGTTGTTACCCATGCCTAAATTTGGATCGGGATTAATTTGTGGCCCACTATTGTCAAATAAACCACCTTCAAACAATTTACCCATTTACGCCTCCACCAATTTATCCATGATTTTTTCAAGAAACTTTTTAGTTCTTGGTTTATTACTAATAAAAGCTGCAAACCTTTGACCAAATTTCCAGTAAAGTCTATTCAACCACCAAGGCGCTCTTTCAACCATATACTCTCTAAACTCAAGCCACTTAGGATTTTCAGGTCCATATACTTCTCTAGCAACCCAACAAAACATTGAAGCAATACCAATAATATTACCTATATTTTGCATTGTTGATGGGTTTTCTTGTGATGTACCTGATGTACTTCCACCATAACCTTGGTTACCTGAAGCAAGCTGCATCATTTGCTGAAGTTGGTTCATAGGAACATTAAACTGATCATAAAATGCCTTTTGATCTGCGTCCATTTGACCTTGATTATTCATTTGGCCTAAAGTACCAAACTTATTAAGCATGTTGATACCTTGAGAATCCATGTTCATACCGGTACCAAGATTTGCAATACTATTATTAAAAGCATTAGACATACCACCTAAAGCACTCATACCTTGACCAAAATTGGTATTATATTGGTTTACACCTTGGTTAAACATTGAGTTTCTAATATCTGCTGATACGTCTGCAGCTCTATCTTCGGCACCTCTCATAAGCATAGCATCTTGCATACCTGCTCGGTTTGAGTTCATATTACCTGTTGCAGCATATCCTCTATTTGCAGAAGGAAGAGCATTTTCATATAAATTTCTGCCAATATCTCTTGTAGAAGCATTAATCATGTTATTAGCCATATCGCTATTAGCTAATTGATTTCCCATGTTAAATGCACCAAACGGATTTTGGGTCATTGAAAACATATTTGCAAAGCCTTTACCAAAGTCTCCGGTATTAGCTAAATTATTCAAAGAAGCTGCATTTACTGCATTAGCATTACTAGAAGCATTATTTGCATAATTACCTGCACCTGTTTGAGCCGCATTTTGATAATCAGTAAAACCGGCAAAAGTTGGTCCACTATAGACACCTGCATCTATTGCATTTTGACCAAAATTTAAACCTTGATTAGACGCATAATCTAATAGTGGTTGAGCCATCTTAAATGCAGCATCAGCGTTAGGGTCATTTCTAGTTGTGTTGGTCTTTGGACCTTTAAATAAGCTACCCATTTTTTATTTCTCCCATATCCATATTTCCATTTGATCTTCAAGCGTTGCTTTAAATTTAAAACCAAACTTTTTTAAAAATTTTTCGTGTTTTTTGTCGCTAGGATCGTGCATTGCATGGATCGGACCTTTGTGGCATAACTTTAATAAATACCAACCATCTTTTAATTCTATATCAACTTGTTTTGACCATTTCGTTTTCATTTCACAATGTATTAGTGTTAAATCTGGTTGAACATGCTCTAACGAGATGACATAACACCATCGCCTTACTACAGGCACTCTTAAACTGTGCATTATAAACTTCCTGCAGTAAGTCTAGTGTCGATTTCTGTTATTATTTGTTGTAATCTTTCCTGAGCTGCAGATAGCTTTTTTAATTCTTCATATAAATAAGAAACTAACTGCTCAGGATCGTTTGGAGGAGGGTTTTGTAGTTTGTATTGCTCATTAAGTATTGAGTAAGACATATTAACATCTCCATCTTTTCCTTGCAGCTTTACCTCTTTCACCAGTCCACCCTTTTGACCGTGCACAAAAACTTTTACGTCTTGATTGATCTTTTTTTGATGGATTTTTAGAGGTAACTGCAGTTTTTAACTTGCTGCCTGGATTTTCTTTGCGGTATTTTGCAACACCTTTTTTTGTTAATCCTGCGCCCTGTTTTACAGATCGTTTATGACCACTTTTAACGCCAAAAGCCATATTATCTCCTGCTTGTTAATGTAATATCAAAATCTGCACCTGAAAAATTAAATGCATCACCTGCAGTTTCTTCAACTTTGTAAGCTAAAAGTCTACCATTTGCCCTTGAGTCAAGTTTATACATTGACGAAGGCGTGTAAGTAGTAGTTTCAGCATAAGTTGGAGGTGCAGTAGTAGAATATTCACTAAAACCAGTTTTTATAGACAACGAACCTGATGTATTAGGCATTGTTATTATAGGTGTAATAGTTTTTAAATGTTTAGCAGATCGTAATGGCGCCTGTGTTTCATCTAAATCTAAACCATATCGCTCTACAAATGCAGGCTTTATAGTTTCTAATTCTTGAGTTCCACTTAATTGACCATTTTCTAACATATCTAATGCATATGCTCTACTTCCGGTATGATTAATTGCTGTTTGTCTAGCACCAACCATAACTGCCATTTCAGTAGTTTCTGAAGATAAACCTAAATTTGTACTTATATTTAAAGAAGCAGCACCAACAACATTTGGTAAATCTATAAATGACCAAGTTTTATTAATCATATTATAAACTGCAGCTTTATTACAGTAAGTACTATTAGCAAAACCTATGTCTGATTCACTAGATACATAACAAAAATAAATTAGTTGTAATGAGTTATCGTAGTGAACAAAAAATTTACTTGATTTACTTCTATCAAGCTCATTATAAATTCTATCTCTTACAGCATTAGTAGCTAAGTTTTGTTTAGCATTACCATTATGCATATAAATGTTATTAAAACCAAAAACGTAATGTTGACCACCAACCTCAGAAACACAGTTTAAATTAATAACACCATCGTCATTAAATAACTCTCTAAAGTTGAACACTAACGTAGAAGCAGTGTATTCCATTAAAACAGCTTCAGTTTGTGTGTATATTATAAATACGTTTCCTAATGCTAAGCCATCTTCAATTGGAGTTTTAGCTTGCCCAAGTATATTTGAACCTGCACTATTACTTGATGTAGATGTCCATATGACACCAGTTGATTTACTTGCTCTATAGCCAATAGGATCTGTCCATTTAACCATAGTATGTTTTTGTGTATTAGTTTCATAAACATTAAGTGCAATAATAAAATCTTTAAATGTTCTCATTGAAACTGCATAATCAGTAGTAGGCCAATCACCAACAGTCATTTTTGAATAGTTAGCATCTGAAATAATATCTCTAATGTATGGACTATAACCATACCGATTAACCACTGACAAACCTGAGATTTGATTGTGCGTCCACCCTACTAAATCAGAAGAAGTAGTACTATTAGCTGGACTAACATCTTCAAACTCACCATTAACATAATCATAAACACTACCATCAGTATTACAGCCAATAAGAACTGCACCATTTGTAGGTGAATAATAAGAAGCTATATGCCTTGTTTGATCAGCATTGTCTGTAGCTAAACCTCCGTACCAAGTGTATGCATAGCTATCATAATCACCTGAAACAGAAGACCATGGAACAGCTTCACTTACTGGAAGTTCATATATACGTTTAAAGCCAGGAGATCTTTTGACACTACCTTGATCAAATACAACATTACGACAATCTGAAAAGGCACTCATAGGTATATCTTGGGCGTCCATATCTGTAATAAGACCTGAACTACCTAAATTTCTTACAGGTAAAGTAGCCATAATAAAACCTCTTATATTGAATTAGTTGCGCCGTAAAAGTTATTAAGGTTAATAGCTCCTGATGCAGGAACGTTTGCATTAGCTCCAACAGTTATTGTTCTAGTACTGTAGCTATTACCACCAATATAAAATGTATTAGATGACCAACCGTTAGATGTACCTGAGAACGAACCTGAAATAGTATCGCCTGCATTAGCTGCACAACTACCAGTATAAGTTGCTGTACTGTCGTTAGAGCTTAACCCTTGATTAAGTGTGTATACACCATTTTTTGCTATTCTAATTGTAGCTGTATTTGCGTTACCTGAACCACCATAATAATACCCAAAATAATAATGATAAGTACCAGTTTTGTTAACTGTAAAAGACCATGATTGAATATTGGCTGCACCATTATCTGACCACCTAGAATAACCAAATAATCTACCACTATTAAATGTTAACCCAGTATCAATACTACGACCTGAGTTATTAGTTGATGCTGATGTAGAACCTGCAGTAGCAGTAGCTGACAAAGATGCAGGTATAATACTACCTCCTTTATAACATTCCGATAATGCTATAGAACCTGTGTCTCCAAACTCAGTTCTAATATTATCCATCGAAATGGCACCGCTAGTCTGTAGAGCCATGACAAGTACAACCTTTCTTATGAGTATCAAATTCTGATTTTAATTCTTTAATTGCTTCAATAAGCAAAGGTACTAGTTTTTCATAATGTACAGTTTTGTAATTTTCATCTATTGGAGCAGGCGCTATTATCTGAGGTAATACAGCTTCTACTTCTTGAGCAGATACTCCAACTTCTTCTTTATCTTCATATCCCATATTTATAGCAATATCATTAGGTCTAAATGTAAAACCTGATAATTCATTTACTTTAGAAAGGGCGTTTGTAATTGGTTGCACAGATGTCTTTAATCTCATATCTGAATAGTAAGCAGTAACGTTACCTGTTGAGCGTACTTCACTTGCGTTAGTTACAGCAAATGTTACGTTATCTGTAGTTCCTACTGGTTGACCTATAGCAATTGTAGGAGTTGCTCCCTCTGCTCCACCGCCACTCACTGTGACACCTGTTCCAGCTGTGATGTCTTCTACATAGTTACCTGCAGTATGTGTCCCTAGGGTCAATCCTGAGCCACCTAGAGTAATGTTGCCAGTAATGTTAATATCTGAGGATACTACAAGAGTACCGGTAACTGTTGCACCTGTAGTAGTAGCAGCTACTCTTGTTGCAGCAGCGCTGTCTAAAAGTGAGCTAGGGTCTGTGTTTAACTGATCTTGTGTGGCTGTTACAGCTCCAGTAATGTTTGGAAAGGTAGCTTTTATTGTGCTTTTAATTAGACGTAGGTGATCATCTCCTTGTGAGACGTTATCTGAACTAGTCGGGTTTGTAGCAACTAAGCTATTGATATATGTAGCAGTTTCTAGTGCCATAGGAGCTCCTA